>Ga0180007_10003052_pt1 | contig 19045 bp, 16 predicted proteins | sample MM_PC_MetaG_FD_121122 | JGI IMG/M metagenome (GOLD analysis project Ga0180007, IMG submission 121122) | Groundwater microbial communities from the Aspo Hard Rock Laboratory (HRL) deep subsurface site, Sweden - MM_PC_MetaG | ecosystem: Environmental > Aquatic > Deep subsurface > Groundwater... | reverse complement strand
TGATTCCTGAGCTTACCTATGAAGAGGCGGCAGAACTTGCCTATACCGGGGCGGGAATCCTGCATCCCCGGACAGTTGAGCCGGTCAAAAAAGCCGGCATCCCCATTGCCATCAAAAATACCTATAACCCGGATGCCCCGGGAAGTCTGATCACCCGGAACGCCGTCACGCCCCCCACCATAGTTAAAAGCGTATCCTATACCATTGATGTGGCAGTGTTGAAAATACATGCATCGGGAGTGGGTGCCCGGTATGGTATTTTATCCCAGATCACGGAAAGGCTTGCCGCAGCAGGCATAAATATCAAATCCGTTGTCACGTCCCAGACCTGCATCAGTCTGTTATTGTCAAGAAAGGATGTTGAAAAGGGGTATCAAAGCATTCAGGAGATTAAGCCCGCGCCCTTTAGGAGATCGGAGGTTATTACGGATGTCGCCCTGGTGAGCATTGTGGGGGAGGGGCTCCATTCCAATCAGGGAATTGCGGCCAAATGTTTTACCGCAGTTTCCAATGCCAATGTCAATATAGAGATGATTTCCTTTGGCACCTCCACTGCCGCATTGTATTTTCTGGTACAGGAACGAAGCCTGGACCGGACACTCCGGGCCCTGCATTCCATTTTTTTTGACGGATGAAAAAGAAAGTGCCGGGGTCCTAGCCCAGCAGAGAACCACTTCTTCTTTTTTTCGAAGAGACACTTTGGCCGATGATCCATCCCAGTAAAAGAACCCCGACCCCAGCCAGGAACCATTTTATCATTCCGGTTCTGAACAGGTGACTGGTTTGATTTTCCAGCTGGGCAAGGGCATCGGACAGATGTTTGTTTGTTTCAGCAAGGTCTTTGTTTTTTGCAACAATCTCCAGAACATTCTGGGATTGTTCCTGAAGTGAACTATACTGGGTCTGGCTTTCCTTCAATTGGGCTGCCAGAACCTTTGCCTTTTCAAGGGCTCCCATAAGGTTGTTCTCCACGGCGATGGTTTTTTCTCCTTGCCTGGAGGTTTGATCCGTCATCTGGTTTTTGAGCAGTTCATGCTCCTGGGTGAGTGTTTCAAGTTGGGATTCCAATGCTTTTTTCTCTTTTTCCAATGCCTGAATAATCATGGCCTTGGGCGTTTCAAATACCACAAATTGTTTGTCCACCCATCCTGTTTCTCCGGAGTCAAGCATCACTTTATAATATCCGTTATCTTCTTCCTGGATGGTTAAGGGGGTGTTGCTTTTCAGGGTCTGCAATACGGAAAAAGAAGTGCCGGGGCCTTCTCTGAAGGTTAAAATCAGTATATCGGAAACATAGCCGGTCCTGGCCTGGGAATATCCAGGAACAGATAAAATCAGAAGTGTCAGTATCCATAAGCCAGTTAGAAATTGTCTCATTCTTTATAGTGCCTCCAAAAGTTTTTTTTGTTTCAATAGCAATCCTTTGGCTATTTTACAACACTTGGGTAATGAAAATCATAAAAAAAACTTGCCAAACAGCGTGGAACAAGAGTATCAACAGATCATAAACAAATCCATACAACTTGGTTATAGTGATGCTTATGAATGCTGCCTCGTATAGAAAATTATGTATTGCCAACATCCTGAATGGGCTGACAGAAGGGCTTTCCAAGTATTCCAGGCCCACCCGGGTCGCCTTGATTTTTGCGGTTGACCCGGATGATCCCATGTCGATTTTTGATCCCCAGGGCCTTTTGCGGGGGCATGAATCCAAGCTTGAGGACCTTTTTTTTGCCAACGGCAGTCAATGGCGGAACCGCATAAAAGAAAATATTTTACGCCAGCCCAAGGGGCACTTGATTCCGGAAAATGATCTGGAATTGTCGGGCCTGATCTCCTACGGCGCAAGTGCCAGTGACTTTTTTTATCAAATGTGGTTTACAGAGCACCATCCGGACATGTGTTCCATCCATCCGACGGAGCGGTGGCTGGAGCAGGCGGCGTCGTTGCTCGTCCATGACTACAACACCCATAACGCTCCCATTAATTCTTCAGACTATGTCTTAAAGAATTTTTCCCTCCAGGCCATTGCCGACAATATTGTGGATATCTGGGACAAACATCTGGAATTTGACTATAAGATCCAGATCCCCCTCATCCTCAACGATATCTTGAATATTTCAAAGACAAGGGAGGAAGGGGCCTGGGCCAGGGGAATCCTGTTCTTTGCAGACCCCCGGAGGATCGGGCAGCTCTCCTTTTTGACCAGAATCCAGGAGCACGAACGTCCGTCTGTTTCCAATGTGAAACATATCCGGAAACTATTGGTGGCGGTTGAAAGATCGGAAAGAAAACTGGTGTCCGACGGCAATACCATTATTGGGATTACCGACAGCCCTGTGCCGGACTATGCCATTGTCGCCGAATTCAAAGGAGATTACGGGTTCTTGCGGATCGGAACTGAAAAAATAGCCTCTTTTTTTGACGGCGGTTTTCATTCCACCACCCGGGAGGCCAAGATGGTAGAACTTGAGGAGTTGCTGCTGGATGCGGACATGGAAATCGAAGCCTCTGCCACTCTTTTCCGGGTGGTTTCCCACCTGGTCCACAGGGCCGGCCATGCCCGGCACGGCTGTACCCTGGTGATTGATTTGAACGAGGTCCCCATCCGGCTGTCCGGCCATGTACTGGATCCGCCCTTGAGTCTTCTGGAACCCAAAAACATCGATCTTGCCTGTTCCCTGTTGCGTATAGACGGTGCGGTTCATCTGTCGCCGGATAATCGTATCCATGGGTTTGCCTGTCTTTTGGACGGGAAGACCATTTCCTGGGAAAACATGGCAAGGGGAGCAAGATACAACTCTGCCTTAAGATTTTCAGCTGGTAACAGCCGCATTATTGTGGTGGTGGTATCGGCTGACAGACCTGTGTCCATTATTTATAATGGAATTGAAATTAATGCATTCAGACAATGGCAACCGGTATACCAATACACTCCGGAGCTTATTCGTCTGGAACAATATTTGAACGGAGTCCTTTTATGACACACGACCACGACCATAGCCACGACCACGATCATTCCTGCAGCCAGCCGCATTCCCACGGTCACTCCCATGGGGGTCACTCCCATGACCACGGCCATTCCCATGGCACTGAAATGACACTGGAGCAAAAGCTTGCCACCTTGTTAACCCATTGGATTGACCACAATGACAGCCACAAGGATAATTTTATATCCTGGGCAGGTAAGGCAAGGGAGGGCGGCATAACCGAGGTCGCCTCCTGTCTTGAACAGGCCGGAAGCCTTTCCCGGGAAGTGACAAAAAAACTGGAAGCTGCGTTGAAGGCGATTTCGGAGTAACACCAATGGAAGATGAAACAGATGAAGAGGATTGGCCGGTCGGGTCAGGCTCCAGGGGAAAATCGGATTTTTCCTTGGAGCAGATGGTCGGCCAGCGGCTCATGCTGGGGTTTGAGGGAACCCACCTGAATCAGGATCTAAAACGGATCATCCGGGAGCTAAAGGCCGGCGGCATTATTTTGTTCAGACCCAATATCCAGTCGCCGGACCAGGTGAGCCGCCTGTGTTCAGATGTCCAATCCTATGCAGCGGACTGCGGTCAGCCGTCTCTTTTTATCGCCGTTGACCAGGAGGGGGGGGTGGTGGCAAGACTCAAGCCCCCCTTTACCCAGTTTCCGGGCAATCCTTATCTGCATACCCGGGAGGATGCCCAGGCTTTTGCAGGGGTAACTGCAGCGGAATTAACCATTGCCGGCATTAACATGAACATGGCTCCTGTGATGGATGTGGCGCCCGAAGGCGTGGACAGCATCATGAAGGATCGTGTGTTTAAAGGGGATGCCGCAATGGTTTCTGCACTGGGATCTGCCGTGATCAAAACCCTGCAAAGGAAAAAAATCATGGCTGTGGCCAAGCATTTTCCAGGCATCGGCAGGACCACAAAGGATTCCCATTTTTTTCTGCCGACACTGGACATCAATTTACAAACCCTGAAGGCAACAGATCTGAGGCCTTTTGAGGCGGCCAGGGATGCAAATGTGGCAGGGATCATGCTTTCCCATATTTCCTATCCCCAGTTGGATGATACCTGGCAGGCCAGCCTATCCCCGTATATTGCCGGGGATCTTCTGAGAAAACAATTGGGGTACCAAGGGTTGGTGTTAACCGATGACCTGGATATGAAGGCCATTAAACATGATATGAAAACCTGTGTCCGTCAGGTTCTGGCATCTGGGATTGATCTGGCCCTGATCTGCCATAAAGGTCCGAATATAAGGATTGCCTGGGAGGAAATGGGACGTCTGTTGGATGAAAATCCCCTTTTGTTTGACCTGGCCGGGGAATCCATGGACCGGATCTTACAAACCAAGAAAAGGTATCTGCCGGTGTAAACACAGGATTATGACGTTGGGACTATGGGCAGTCATCCGGGTCCCAAAATAAAAATTGGGGATCGGTTCCGTTTAAATCCTTGTCCTGGAAAACACATCGTGATCCAGGTCGCACAAACGGCCTTCCTGGATCATGGTAAATCCCCTGGCCGCAATCATGGCCGCGTTGTCTCCGCACAGATCGACGGGTGGAGCAAAGACCTGGATGTTCTGTCTGGAAGCCTCCAGAGACAATTGGGTCACAAATGTCCGGTTGGCTGCAACTCCCCCTGAAATACCAAGACGGTTGCAACATTTAACCTGGGCTGCATGAATCAGTTTGCAGGTCAGTACATCAATGACCGCTGCCTGGAAAGAGGATGCAATCTGGGCTTTGTCTTCCGGGCTTGTGATCTTATGATCATGGAGATACCGGGCCACGGAAGATTTTAAACCGGAAAAACTAAAGTCAAAACTTTCTTTCTCCAGCAGGGTCCGGGGAAATTTAATATGTCCCGGATCCTTTGTCTTGGCCAGGGTTTCTATGACGGGCCCGCCCGGATATCCCAGATCCAGCAGTTTTGATACCTTATCAAAGGCTTCTCCTGCCGCATCATCCCTTGTCTGGCCCATGAGTTCAAAGGCAGAAGGACCGGTCACATGGTAAATATTGGTATGTCCCCCTGAGACCACCAGGGCGATGAAAGGAAAGGAAGGCGGCGCTTCCATTAAAAGCAGAGAATAAATATGGGCTTCCAGATGGTTGACCCCGGCCAGGGGAATCTGTCTGGCCCAGGCAAAGGCCTTTGCAAAGGAAAAGCCCACCAGAAGGGCGCCGATGAGTCCGGGTCCCCGGGTGGCGGCCACCCCGTCAATATCCCCCAGGGTGATGCCGGCTTTTTGAACGGCCTCATCCACCACAGGAACAATGGCTTCAATGTGCATGCGGGAAGCCAGTTCCGGCACTACGCCGCCGTATCTACAGTGGGTATCCACCTGGGAGGCAATGATCGAAGACAGAATCCGGGTGCCGTTTTGCACCACTGCTGCCGCTGTTTCATCGCAGGAGGATTCTATACCTAGAATGATCATGGGGGGCGGGTTATCAGGAGATCAGACCCATTGGGTCTGACGCTCGTTGTTTTTTCTGGAGGTGATTTCACCGATAAAAAAAGCTTTTTCTTCCATGGCACCCAGGCGGTCTATGACCTCTTCTGCAGATGCTTCAGGCACCACCACCACCATACCGATTCCATTGTTAAAGGTTCGGTGCATTTCGTTGTCCGAGACGTTTCCCAGTTTTTGGAGAACCTGGAATACCGGTGGTATCTCCCATGATCCGTTGTGGATAAGGGCTTTACAGGAATCCGGAATGACCCTGATAATATTTTCATCAATGCCGCCGCCTGTGATATGGCACAGGCCGTGGATCGGCAGGTCACGCAACAGACTCAATATGCCGGCCACATAAATGACGGTGGGTTTTAAAAGTTCTTCCCCAAGGGTGGTGCCGAACTCGGGTATGTGGGTGTTGACAGTGTATTTACACTTGTCAAAAAATATTTTGCGAACCAGGGAAAAGCCATTGGAGTGAACTCCGCTTGCGGCAATCCCGATCAGTTTATGCCCCGGCCGGATATAGGAGCCGTCAATGATCTTGGTGTTGTCCACAATACCCACGGAAAAGCCTGCAAGATCATATTCTCCGGAATGGTACATGCCCGGCATTTCCGCAGTTTCTCCTCCGATCAGGGCACAGCCGGCCTCATTGCATCCTTTTGCAATTCCCAGCAGAATTTGCTCGGCAACCGCATTGTCAAGGGCTCCCATGGCAAGATAATCCAGGAAAAACAAAGGCTTGGCTCCCTGGACAATGATGTCGTTAACACACATGGCGACCAGGTCAATGCCAATGGTGTCATGTTTGTCCATTTGAAATGCGATTTTGAGCTTGGTGCCGACACCGTCGGTAGCGCTGACCAGAACAGGGTTTGAAATATTGGAAAGATTTAAGGAATAAAGGCCGCCAAAACCACCTATTTCTCCCATTACACCGGATCTGGGCGTGGATTTTGCTATGTTTTTTATTCTGTCAACCAGCTGGTTTGCTTTTTCGATATCAACGCCGGAATCCGCATAGGTCAAGGAATCGTTCATTTAAAATCACCTTTGAAATCACATTCTTGGATACAACTTATTTGGCCTTAAAAACCCTTGAACAATAAACATATTGGGCCCAAAAGTCAAAAGCTTTTTGACATACAAGGCTTTATATTGTATCTAATTCAAATTTGAAAATAGCCAACGTTTCGGAGACTTTTATACCAATGAAAACAATCAATATCGGAATCCTGGGGTATGGGGTTGTGGGAGCAGGTGTTGCAACCCTGCTAAAACAAAAAAAAGAATTGCTCGAAGCACGGATTGGGGCATTTTTATCCCTTAAAACCATAGCGGATATTGATACCAAAACCGACCGGGGTGTCGCCCTGGGCAATACGGCCCTTGTAAATGACGCCCTTGAGGTCATCAATGATCCGGCCATTGATATCATAGTGGAACTGATCGGCGGCAAAACCATTGCAAGACAATTTGTCCTTGCAGCCCTTGAAAAGGGCAAGCATGTGGTGACTGCCAATAAGGCGCTGCTGGCATCCCATGGCAATGAACTGGTTAAAACCGCCCGGAAAAACCATGTGGACCTTGCATTTGAGGCCAGCTGCGGCGGGTGCATGCCTATTATTAAATCTTTGCGGGAATCCCTTGTGGCCAATGACATTCGTTCCATGTCCGCCATTTTAAACGGCACCTGCAATTATATCCTGACCAAGATATCCCGGGACGGGTCCCTTTTTGAAGATGCCCTGAAAGATGCCCAGAAACTTGGGTTTGCCGAGGCGGAACCCTCTTTGGATGTGGACGGCCATGACACGGCCCATAAACTGGCCATCTTAAATTCCCTGGCCCACGGCATGGAGATCAATCTGGAGGATATTCATGTGGAGGGCATTCGGAACATTACCCCGGTGGACATCGAATTTGCCCGTTCCTTCGGGTATACCATTAAATTGCTGGCCATCGGAAAGGTCCACGGGGATCATGTGGAGGCCAGGGTGCATCCCACCATGATCTCCAATGCCAATCCGCTGTCCCATGTGGACCATTCCATGAATGCCATTGCCATTGATGCGGACGCAACGGGCAAGACCATGCTCTACGGAAGCGGGGCCGGTATGATGCCCACGGCCAGTGCCGTGCTCAGTGATATTGCCGATATCGCCAGAAATATCATCTCCAATTCCCAGCAGCGGGTGCCCATACTCGGGTATCCGGAAGACAATATTAAATCCATTCCCATCCTGCCCATGGCCGAGTTGTATACCCGGTATTATTTGCGGTTTGAGGCCCAGGATCACCCGGGCGTATTGTCCAGAATTTCGGGCATTTTGGGAGAGAACAACATCAGTATCAAGTCGGTTCACCAGAAGGGCCGGCAGACCAATGGAAAAGTGCCGGTGGTGATGATTACCCACATGGCAAAGGAAGAATGGGTTCAAAAGGCCTTAACCCAGATATCTGCCACCGATTCTGTGGCCGGAGACCCCATCGTCATCCGAATTGAAGAAGATGTCCAGGAATAGCGTGATAAAAACATCGTGAAGAAAAATCCCGGGAGCAACCCAATGAAAATACTTGTAGCAGATCTGGAAGGGGTGTTTTTACCTGAAATATGGATCAATGTCGCCCTGAAAACAGGAATAGAGGAATTGAAACTCACCACACGGGATATCAGCGATTATGATGTGCTGATGACCAAACGCTTGTCCATTTTAAAGGAAAACAAATTGAAAATCCAGGACATCCGCCAGGTGATATCCACCTTAGAGCCTCTGGAGGGGGCGCGGCAGATGCTGGACTGGATCCGGGAACAGGCCCAGATACTCATCCTGTCCGACACCTTTGAGGAGTTTGCAAAGCCCCTCATGGCAAAGCTTGGGTTCCCGGCGTTGCTCTGTCATAACCTTACCATTGATGCAGACGGCAATATCACGGCCTACAGGCTTCGCATCGACAACCAGAAAGCCCGTGCGGTAAAGGCATTACAGTCTTTGAACTACCAGGTCATTGCCTTTGGGGATTCCTATAACGACATTGGGATGCTCCAGGCGGCAGACAAGGGATTTTTCTTCTGCCCGCCGGCTTCCGTGGTGACGGATTTTCCGCACATACCGGTCGTCCGGAATTATGGGGAATTGAAAACCATGATCACTTCATCCCTGGAAGACGAATGCTGAATCTAGATCACTTCAAAAAGATCCGGGTCCTTGTGATCGGTGATCTGATGATTGACGAGTACCTGTGGGGCAGTGTGGACAGAATCTCGCCGGAGGCGCCGGTTATGGTGGTGTCCATTGAAAAAGAAAGCCAAACCCTCGGGGGGGCGGGAAATGTCATCAACAATCTGGTTGCCATGGGAGCCAAGGTTGTTGCCATTGGCACGGCCGGAACCGGCAAGGCCGGCCGGATGATTTTTGAAAAACTGGCCGAGCTGGGGGTTGAAACCGACGGGATTGTCAGTGAACCGGAAAGGCCCACCACCCGGAAAACCCGTATCATTGCCTCCAATCAGCAGGTGCTCAGGATTGACAGGGAAATAAAAAAACAAATCACCTGTTCCACCCTGGAAAAACTGATGGCTGTTATTGAAAAAAAAATTGCCGGCGTGGATGTCATCATTATTTCCGACTATGACAAGGGCCTTGTGACAGGAGATCTTGTTGCAAAAACAGTGGCCCTTGCCCGGACCCGCGGCATCCTGATCCTTGCCGATCCCAAAGCCCTTAACTTTTTAAAATATGCCAGGGTCTCGGTACTCACGCCCAATAAAAAAGAAGCAGGCCTTGCCGCCAACATGGAAATCTTAACCGAACAGGACCTTTTCCTGGCAGGGGAAAAGATTATGCTTCAGGCGGGCCTTGAACGATTGCTCATTACCTGCGGCAAGGACGGAATGGTCTTGTTTGAAACAGGAATGCCCCCCCATGTGATCGCCTCAAAGGCCCGGCAGGTGTTTGATGTTTCCGGAGCAGGGGATACGGTCATCTCATTGCTGGGTCTTGGCCTGGCCGCAGGTGCCTCCTTCCATGATGCCGCCATGGTCGCCAATGTGGCTGCCGGGATAGTGGTGGCCAAGGTTGGGACGGCAACCGCTTCCCTTGCCGAATTAAGACAGGCCCTGGAAAATTGAGCGGGGAAAATGATATGCCTATAAAAAAGACTTGACTTAAGCTGCGGTTTGCCCTATATTTATCGGGTTGTTGCGGGGTGGAGCAGTCTGGTAGCTCGTCGGGCTCATAACCCGAAGGTCGTTGGTTCAAATCCTTCCCCCGCTACCAAAAATATTCAAGGCCTTGTTTTTACAAGGCCTTTTTTATTTTTGGGTTTCCGTTTTTGATTCTGTGGACAAATTGCCCCAAAAAATTAAAAAAAAGGGGGTTTATGATTTTGGACAAGGGCTTGCGCTTAAAAAAAAGCTTGTGATAATTGCCTATCGTTGGGCTAAAGGAATCCGGGGCCTTACCGGCGCATCCTTTATGAAGTTTCAATTCCATATAAACCTCAATTGCCTATCAACATCAGCCGTTTCATAAGTGCCAACAGCTTTATTGCCCTCGGTTGCCATAAAGATCCTAGCCCGGGGTGGATCACAATTAAGGCAGCAGCAGCCTGATGAGTGACAGAATCATTGATTGGAAAAAATTAATTACAGGGTTTAGAACGCCTAAATAAAGCAGCCCGATAATAATAAAAAATCCATACCGCTCAAGACGGAAAAGGTGTTTTTGAATATTTGGGGGTGCAAATCCCATAAGAATTTTCGACCCATCGAGAGGTGGCAGTGGTATCAAATTAAAAGCTGCCAGGATTATGTTGATTTTGGCAAAATAAAACAGAAGCAGTGACAGCAGACCCGAAGGAGAAGGGGAGAGAAAGCGATCCAAAAAAAGGGCAGTAAATGCCAACAGCATATTTGCAATGATTCCTGCCGAAGAGACGGCGATCATACCCTTGCGCCTGTCACGCAGTCGGTTGAAATTCACCGGCACCGGTTTTGCCCAGCCAAAGCCGAAAAGAAAGAGCATGATGGTGCCCACAGGATCGAGGTGTTTTAGAGGGTTAAGGCTCAAACGGCCCAGAAGCTTGGCTGTCGGATCACCCATGCGATAGGCGACCCACCCATGGGACAGTTCATGAAAAATAATGGCATACATGAGCGGGATGGCGATGAGGACAAATGCAAGTGGATCTTTAAGCAACAAATTGAGCAGGCCCATGGACGGTCTCCTTGGCAGATACCATAAAGAGTTGAAGCAACAAGGTTAAGTGTGATTTTTTTTATGTGGGCATCCGGCTATCTTGCCGCAAGAACCAGGCAACAGGGTCAATAAGCATTCTGGAGAGAAGCTGATAATCTGAATTTTTTATCTGACAAATCATAGCCAGACAGCCCAGTCTCCGTAATCAAAGGTGCCGCTGCCATGATGCAATTTGCCTTCTTTTTGCAACTGCCGAAAAGCGTCACGCATCCGTGTCAGAATCTCAGGCTGAATATCCAGAGTGTGATGTGCCGGAAACACTTGCCTTGCCGGCAACGCAGACACCCGTTCCAGAGAGTTGAGGTAACCCTCAGGATCCGTTGACGGATAGTAGGCAAATAGCGTGTCTTTATAAACCAAGTCGCCGGTAAAAAGATACCCCCGTTCCTTTTCCCAGAAACACATATGTCCCGGTGAGTGGCCGGGCGTATGCAACACTTCAATACACCGGTCTCCAATATCAATTGTATCGTTATGCTTTAGCACCCTTGTCGGATTTCCCTGAAAGAATTCGTATTTGCTTACATCATAACCTTCCGGTAAGTCACAGCGATCAACGACCATGGATCTTATCTGCTCCATTGTCAAAGGGAATTCTCCGCTAAGCCAGTTTAGTTCCTTCCCATGCGCGTAAAAGTCTGGAAAGTATTCATGACCGCCGATATGATCCCAGTGAATGTGGGTGGCGACTGCAGCCACCGGCTTGCCAGTCAGTTTTATAACTTGATCATAGATATTGCAGATTCCTAGCCCGGTATCAATCAGCAGGCTGTGTTCAGCGCCATTGAGGAGATAACAATGCGTTTCCTCCCAATGCCGATATTCGCTGATGATATGCGTTTCATTATCAATATGATCTATTGTAAACCAATTGTTCATTTTCTTTTCCCTTTAATTTTTGTTGTAAGGAAGCTTTCCCGGATTGGGTGCCTGAGATCTCTTATGAATCAAGTCTGGTAATTGTTTTTTCTTGATCCAATATGGTGCGAATGATGATTGCCAGTTCCTTTAATCCGGTCGGCTTTTCGACGTATTTCCGGATACCCAGCAGCATCGCCTGGTCATGGGATATGTTTTCACTATATCCGGTGCACAGAACGATGGGTAAATCCGGTCGGATTTTCAAAATATTGATGGCCAGTTTATCCCCTGTTATTCCGGGCATGGTCATATCCGTGATCACCAGATCAAATTTATGGGGATTTTTCTCAAATGCCTCAAATGCCGTTTTCCCATTTGAGAAAGAACTCACGCGATATCCCTGCTGTTCCAAAAAGGTCTGTGTCAGGCCAAGAATATTGTCTTCATCATCTGCCAGCAGGATGCCTTCCGTTCCCTGGATCGGGGGGGGATCAAGTGTGTCGGTATGCTGGGTGACCGTTTCTTCCCGGGTTACCGGAAAAAATACCTGAATGGCGGTACCCTGGCCCGGCTGGCTGGTGATTTTTATATATCCCTTGTGTTCTTTCACGATTCCGTGGACCACGGCCAGTCCCAGGCCAGTCCCTTCCCCAGGCGCTTTTGTGGTGAAATAGGGTTCAAATATTTTATCCAGTATTTGTGAATCCATTCCAATACCGGTATCGATGACTTCCAGTTTGAGATAGGTGCCGGGCAGTATGTCCAGTTCCCGGGAGCGGTCGGGCGATTCAACGTGTATCTCCTCCAGGCAGATTGTCAGAATGCCGCCGGTCTTTTGCATGGCGTGATAGGCGTTGGTGCATAAATTCATTATAACTTGATGCATTTGCGTGGGATCTGCCAGAATCCTTGATTTGTTAGTGATTTTTTCCTGTATTTCAATGGTGGCAGGGATGGAGGATCGGATCAGTTTTATCGCGTCTTTTACCACCAGATATAATTTTATCGGATGTTTTTTCTGATCGGATTTTCGGCTGAACGTAAGGATTTGTTGAACCAGATCGGCGGCTTTCTGTGCACATTCAATGGTTCGGTCGATATCTCTTTTCGCCTTTTCGGGTTCATTGATATGCTTTTTTGCCATCAGGGAAAATCCAAAGATTCCCGTGAGAATATTATTAAAATCATGGGCAATCCCTCCGGCCAGGGTTCCAATGGATTCAACTTTTTGGGATTGCAGCAATTGTTTGCGGATTTTCTCTTTTTCCCTTTCCCCATATCGTTGAACCAAAACGCTGGCCAGGGTATTGGCAATTGTCTTGAGGAACGCTTCCTCCTGAGGGTCCTGCTGGTGTCCGCTTTTTACATAAATGTTGATTACCCCCAGGACAGCCTGTTTTGCCAGAATGGGGACACAATAGTGGCCATGATCCTTAGCCCCTTCAAGGCGGATATCATGGCGGTCATCCACATGACTTGCAAATACAATTTCCTTGGACAGGGCCGCACGGCCGCAAAGGCAGTTTCCAAAGGACAACAAGCGGCACTTTTTTTCATGGTCTTCTGAAAACCCCCGATGGGTTTTCATGACCAGCACCTGCGGGTCATCTTCAACCAGGGAAATAGATCCCATGGATTCAAAAGACAGCCTGGGCATTGCCAGAATCAGGTCAAGGCATTGTTCAAGAAGTGTTTGTAGACTGCTCTCTCCCAATGACGCTTCCAATAATGTATTGACAATTGTTTGGGTATCATGGCTATGCTTCAGGGCTGTCTGGGCAAGTTTTCGCTCTTCAACCTTTATGGCCAATTGATGGTTTGCATCTACCAGTTCAGCCGTGCGCTCAACTACCAATTTTTCGAGATCTGCGTGGATTTTCTGAAGGGATGCATCTGCCTTATCCTTTTCAACCATATTCCGGCCGGCTTTTATCAGGATGGTAAAAAGAAAAATAGTCATGGCAGTGCTAAAAAGAATGAGGGTTTGTGTGAGGTGATTGAGCAATTGGCTCAAAGCCTGTTTGATGGGCGTAATATCTGAATAGATTTCTATTGCACCTTCAAAACCGGACGTCCCCATCAATGGCATGTATGTTTCTATCACGTCGGCGGATACGGTTCGGCCTTCAAGGGTGGTTGAATTTTTTCTGACCAGGTGGTTGACAATCTTTCCTTTGGCGACCAGGGTATGATAGTAGTCATGGGTATTGACCTTTCCAATATCCTGTGAATCTGTTGAAAATATCGTTTTCCCGGATCTGGAAAAAATTTTTATTTTTTCCAGATGGAGATCCTTTTTGAATGTGCGCATTTTTTCTTGGTCGCCCAGGGAGAGGGGCAAATTTGTCTTGATTGCTTTTTCATTCAAAACGGTGTGCATTAAATGGGAGGCGTTTTTTATGGCCTCTTCTTTCAAATGGGTTGTCAGCAAATGGACAATCTGTGGAAAAAGAACATAGGTGCTGAAAACAGGAAAAGCAATCGCGATGGACAGCATGGTCATCAGAATGATTCTGAGCAGGGGATTTTTAATAATGTGGACCAGGATATTTCCATAGGTCGTTTTTTCAACAGAAGTTCTATTGGGCATGGGGTAACCTTAAAATTGAATTCACAAGTTCAATCAACGAAAATAGCATATGTTTTTTTTGTGTATCGAACATATCAACCCCCCAAAAAAAGCGTGCTGGAAATGAATCCTTTGAAGATATGATTGGAGGATACTATAATTTGGGTGCCATTGGAATGGCTAAATTTAAAATGGACACAGGTGCAATATCATAAAAGCCATTGATTTCATTTTCGGCACAGGTATAATGACCGGATATGCCAATGGAAAACCGATAACAAATGAGGAACAATGAAAATAATTACAACCCACAAAGGTTCGGATTTTGATGCCCTGGCAAGCCTTGCGGCTGCTATGATTTTGTATCCGGACGCAAAACCGGTATTGCCCGGTTCGGTCAATGCCAATCTGAAGACATTTTTATCCATCCACAAGGATTTGTTTGATTTTTATTCTCCTGAGGAGATTGAGTATACCGAAGTGGACACATTGATTGTTGTGGACACCCATACCTGGGAACGCCTTGATCAGCGGATGGACGGATTGAAGGAAAAACAGGATCTGAAGATCATTGTCTGGGATCACCATGTTCAAGGTGATATGGATATCCAGGAAAAAACAATAAAGGAGACAGGGGCAACCATTACCCTGCTCATACAGGAAATAGAAAAACAGAGGAAGCTGATCACCCCGATCCAGGCCACTCTTTTTTTAATGGGTCTTTATGAGGATACCGGGAATCTGTCCTTTCCCTCCACGCTTCCGGAGGATGCCTATGCAGCCGGTTTCCTGCTGGACCGGAAAGCAGACTTGAATATTCTGGCCACTTTTTTAAAACCGGCCTATAGCAAAAGACAAAAGGACATTTTGTTTGACATGGTTCAGAAAGCGGAACGGACCGAATTGGGGGGCTTTTCCTTTAGTATGTCCCAGCTGGATATCACCGGGAGGGTGCAGAATCTGGCCATGGTCGTGCAGATGTACCGAGAAATTGTGAATGTGGATGTCGCCTTTGGTATTTTCAGGGATATTGAACAGGATAAGTGCATGGTCATCGGCCGAAGCAGTGTGGATGAAATCAATATCGGCGTTATCATGCGAAGCATGGGGGGGGGGGGACACCCCGGGGCTGGATCGGCCTTGTTAAAGGGGGTCAATCCTGCAACCATTCAGGAGATGATCATAGAGCTGGTCGGCGGCAACCAGTATTCTTCGGTCATGCTGTCGGATATTATGTCCTATCCCGTGGTTACGGTGAAGGAGGATGCCCTGGTCGAAGAGGTGGCCATGGTGTTAAGGGATTTGGGCTGTACCGGCATGCCGGTTGTGGACAAGGATGAGAATCTGGTGGGGGTGATTTCCCGGCGGGATTTTAAAAAAATCAGAAAATCAAAACAGATGCAGTCTCCCATCAAGGCATTTATGAGCCGAAAGCTTGTGACCATTTCCCATGAGAAAAGTGCCATTGAAGCCGCCAGGCTCATGATCAAGCACGATATCGGCAGAATTCCCGTGATGCAGGAGGGTAAACTGATCGGTATCATCACCCGGTCCGATGCCATGCTCTATTTCTACGATCTTTTGCCCGATTGAAGGGTTTTCTGGTTCAGATTTTGAGTTTTTTGGCGGCTTTTATGGCCAGTTGCTCCCTGAAAATTTTCGAATTGTGACGGATATCCACTGGAAATTTTTTTTCAATGAAGATATGCACAATTCCCGCGGTTAAGGGATTGGATTTGGCAAGGGCCAACAGTTCCTGGATAAAGGCGGGTTTGTTGTCGATTCCTGAATTGGGCTCAATGAAGATCACCGGTGTCTGATGTCCCTTGGGCCCCACACCTGCCAGAGCACTCCTGAAAACCTTTTTATGGTTATTAAATATGGCTTCAACCGGAATGGTGAACAAGAGTTCTTTGCCCGTGTTCACCCGATGGCTTTTTCTGCCGCAGAACCAGATCCGACCTTTTGAATCCTGCCATCCCAGGTCTCCCATGCGGTGCCAGAACGTTCCGCCCGAATCCGGGATTTTTGACAGAAGATCCGCTTCCCGGTTGTTGAAATATTGTTTGGTTACAAGATCTGCCTGAACGGCTATTTCACCCACCTGGTTTTCAGGTACCATAAGGGTCTCCCGCATCTGGGTGATGGGATCATCGGTTATTTTTAAAAGACGGATGGCTGTATTCTGGATGGGTCTGCCAATGCACATGCCAAAGCCCTGCTCACTTAAGCGTTTGGTTTCCGATAAAATTTCATGGGATCCGATGGAGATGATGGGCACCGCTTCCGTGGCACCATAGGGGGTATGGATCTGGGCATTCTCTGAAAGCATGGTTGAAAATTGTTCAATGTTGGCAGGGCTGACCGGAGCTCCGGCAGACACAACCCGTCGGAGGGAGGGCAATTTGATCTCGTTTTCCTTGCCGTATTTTCCCACCCGGTTGAGCAGGGCCGGGGAGGCGAACATATTGGTCACCCCGTGATTTTCAATGGCTTCTATGATCCTGGACGGATTTACAAGGGCCGGTTTGGTCGGATCCATGTCCGGGATGACGGCCGTCATTCCCAGTGCCGGATCAAACAGGGCAAACAAAGGAAAAGTGGGAAGGTCAATCTCATCGGGTTCAATTTTAAAATGGGCCTGGATCTGTCGTATCTGGGCATCAAAATTCCCGTGGGTGTAAACAACCCCCTTGGCAGGTCCTGTGGAGCCTGTTGTAAACACAATGGCGGCTGTCTCATCCCAGGTGGTGTGGGCTTTGGGAAAGTCCTTCCGGGGATTGGTCATGAGCTGGTCCAGGGTGTGGCCCCCCCAGAACCAGCGGTTGCCCACAGTTACCCAGTGCTGGACCGTCTTAAAAAATTGGGGTTTCAGGGAACGCAGCAAATGGGCGCGTTCAATGCCGATGAATGCCTTGGGCCTGCCTTCCTGGAGACATTGCAGCATCCGGTTAATTCCCATTCCCGGATCCACCACAACCGGTACCGCTCCCACCTTGAGCATGGCAAACATGGTAATGAAAAACTCCATCCCGGGCGTGACCATTAAAATGGTCCGGGTTCCCCGGATGATGCCGATGCTTTCAAGCCCAAAGGCCAGACTGTCGGAAAGGTCGTCCAGCTGACGAAAGGTGATCTGGCTGTACAAAACCCGACCGTTTTTGTCCCGGCCGTTTGGGGTGACCACGGCTCTTTTATAGGGATTAAGTTCTGCTTGTTTTTTAAGACTCAGTGAAATATTGGTAAATTTTATCATAGAAGTTTCTTTTTTATCTTATACAGGGTTCCCTGGAAAAGGCCTTGGGGCACTTCAGGGGTATGGGGTGGGATTTTTTGTGTCTGCTCCTGTGCTGCGGTTAACGCAGCCCGTGCAATGTCGGTCAGTTCCGTTTCCTTTTCTTTGACGCTTGCCAGGCCCTGGGTCTCATTGACCCGGAAAAGGACATAGGTTTCTTTAATCGGTTTTTCCAGTTTTGAAAATTCTTTTATGAGGGTGTTTTTTCCTTTTTCAAGGAGTTTTATTTCCGTGTCCGTAATTTTTTTTTGTTCCGGATATTTTTGGCCAAGTCTTTCAATCCGTTCAATCTCCCGGTCAAAGCGGTTGACCTCGGTGTTAAAGGTTACCAGAAAAATATAGAGATCCGGAAAATGATCAAAACTGAATTTGAGCATTTCCCGGGGGAGCTTTACATGAATGAGTTCCCTTTCTTCAAAAACGGCTTTTTCAGGGGCCTTTTCTGTAAAATACAGAAAATACACCAGAAAGGACGAAGCCCCAACCGCACCCAACACCATGAGCAGGATAAAAACTCGTTTTTTGGTGATGAATTTTTTCTTTTCCGGCTGGGGGGATTCTTCAACTATTTCAATGGGTTCAGGCTCGTTTTTGCCCTTTGTTTTCGGTTTTTTGTCCTTTGTCTTGGCATTTTTGTCAGAAGGCGACGGCGCAGGCGCATCAATGGTTCCTTTTTCCTGCGTCTCGTCCGCATCCTTTTTTTTTTTTCCAAATCCAAGCATAGACCGTAAATTACCTGACCCAACGCCAAAAGTCAAAAAAGATTGCACGATTTTTCAGATTAAAAAAGATGAAATACGTTCCAGGGTTTCTTGGGGCTTGTCCTCAAACAGGTAGTGGCCGGCATCCTGGAAGACGTGGCAGGCGGCACCGGGAAACCTGTCTCTGAAGGCATTTAAAAAGGTCAGATCAAAGACAAAATCCTTTGCCCCCCAGAGGAAAAGAAGTTTGTCTTCTTTCAATTGTGTCAGATGGGTGTCCACATGTGCCACAAGAGAAAAGCTTTTGTCTTGTTTTTTAAGGGGTATGTCCTGGACAAATTTTAAGGTGGCAATGCGGTTTTTCCAGGAATTATAGGGGGCAATCAGCCCCTGTTTAACCTTTGGTGCAAGTTTTGTCTGTGGTCCCATGAAAAGGGCGGCCCTTGCAAAGGCATTCAATCCCAGTACGGCCGGAATACCGAACCAGTTCAGATATTTTATCAGCCACAACTGAAACGGAAAGGATTTTTCCCTTGGCAGTAGAAACCCGGATGTGTTGGTAATAACGATCTTGTCAATTCTGTCCAGATGATCCAGTGCCCAGGCAAGCCCGATCATGCCGCCCCAGTCATGGACAATAAGCGATATTTTTTCATGGGGGCAAAGATGCTCAATCAATCTGTCCAGGTCGCTGATCCGGGAGGCCAGGGTATAGTCGTACTGGTCTGGCCCCGGCTTGTCGGAAAATCCGCAGCCGATATGGTCCGGTGCAATGGTGCGCAAGTTTTTTGACAGGCCGGTGATCAGGTGCCGAAAATAAAAGGACCAGGTGGGGTTGTCGTGGACCATGAACAGAGGTGCTCCCTTTCCCTGGTCCACATAGTGAAGCTCATGGCCGATGATGTTCAGA
>Ga0180007_10003051_pt1 | contig 19046 bp, 20 predicted proteins | sample MM_PC_MetaG_FD_121122 | JGI IMG/M metagenome (GOLD analysis project Ga0180007, IMG submission 121122) | Groundwater microbial communities from the Aspo Hard Rock Laboratory (HRL) deep subsurface site, Sweden - MM_PC_MetaG | ecosystem: Environmental > Aquatic > Deep subsurface > Groundwater... | reverse complement strand
TTATTTTTCTGTCTCTTTCTTCAATTTGTTTAAGCATTTGATTTTTGAATTCTGTCTTGTAGTCTTTTACTTCTTCTTTTGGTTTTGAAGGTTTGAATTTCTTTTCTATTTCTTTTTTCTTTCTTATTTTTCTAATTATTCTTAATCTTGTCCTAAAAAATGCTAGGTATAATAAGAGAAGTATTACTATTATTATTAATGTCCAATACATTATACCAGTATTAATGCTTAGTCCTGTAGAAGTGATTTGTACATCTTCAAATACCCTATCTTGGACTTCTACAGTATATGTCCCTGGATCAACTTCTCTTGCGAGATCAATTCTTAATTCTCCGTTTGGTTTGATGCTTGTTTTTTTTGTTATTACTGATGAAGCTTCCAGACTTATTAGTTTTATTTCAATTGGATCTGTGTATTTTACATTTCCTATGTTTGTTATTATTAAAGTTTCATTTTCTATTCTAAAATCTAATTCTTGTAATTCTCCTACGAAGATACTCCTTTCTTGTTTTATTTTTGATGTAGATGCGGTTATTTTCCAGGATCCTGGTATGGAGTCTTTAGGGAAAGTAAATGTGATGGGCGTATCTGATTGAATAGAATCTTGGTACATGCTTTTTCCATTAGTGTTGCTAATTTCAACATTAACTAGTTCTGCTATGATATCGTTGGCTTGGTCATAAAGAATGGGTTTAATTGAGATTTCTTCTCCTGGACGGAATGAACCTTCTGGAATTTCTATTTGTATTGAGGTTGGGATGGGTATTATTTCTATTGATGTCTCTGTTTCTCCTCTGTTTCCTGCAACATCATCTACAGCTATTTGGATAGTTAATTGACCGGATTTTATATCTTCTGGAAGGTCTAATTTAATATCAAATTGTCCATTTCTTTTCATTTCTGTTCTATAAATTTTATCTCCTACGTATACTGTTACTGTGCCTTCTTGTATTTTTTCTTGGAGTATTGTGTCAGCTGCTCCGAATAATGTAACTGTTGTTCCTGGTAAGGCTGATTGTTTATTAGTTTCTGCAAAAACAGAAATTTCGGTTACTAATGTGAATTTTGCTATGTTTTCGAAACTACCTTTGTTGCCGTAAATATCATTTAATTCTATGTTAATTATGTAATCTCCAGGAACGTTGTTTAAGGTGTTATATTTGTAGTCTAGAATTCCATTTTGGATTTGTGTTGTTTCTACTACGTGATTTTCATTATCTAATGTTAAATAAACTGTTGCCAGACCTTCGAAAGGGTCTTTATTTAATTTTGAGATTTTTCCTGTTAGTTCAATATTCCTACCCGATTGGATTAAGTTATTTTCTAATGAGAAATTTGCTATTAATTCATCTGTTATTGTGAAGTCATTTGTTTTTGTTTGGTCTATTATTTCATTGTCTAAGATAAATGCGGCTAAAATAAAGCATTCTCCTATTGTTGAGAAAGGTATTGCTAATTTTTCATCGATATCAAATTGTTCTCCTCTTCTTGTAGTTATGTATCTTATTAAGAGAGGGATTTTCTCTTGGCAGCTTAATTCTAATTGAAATCTGCCTCCCATGTCTCTATCTTGGAGTAAGTATCCTGTGATATCAACTTCATCTCCTAGATTGTAGGTATCTTTTGGTGTGTTGTCTAATAGGATCAGGCTAAAAACGCTTGGTATTAGCAATAATACAAATAAACTAGGTATCACTCTTTTCATGTGGTTATAACTTAATATCTGGATATTTAAAGCTTTTTCTTCGTTACATTTAAATATATAAGATTTGATTGTAAATTATATGAAATATGGTGAATTAAGGCATTCTGCTGCGCATGTGCTTGCTGCTGCTGTGAAACGACTATTTCCTAATGTTAAATTAGCTATAGGTCCTGCAATAGAAGAAGGGTTTTATTATGATTTTGAGAATAAGAAACCCTTTATTCCTGAAGATTTAGAAAAGATAGAAAAAGAGATGAAGAAGATAATTAAAGAGAATTTGCTTTTTAAGAGAATAAAGAAAACAAGGAAAGAAGCTGAGAATATTTTAAGGGATGAGCCTTATAAGTTAGAGTTATTGAAGGATATTCCGGACGATAACATCTTTTTTTATTCTAATGGAGACTTTATTGATTTATGTGCTGGACCTCATGTAAAAACTACTAAGGATGTAAAAGCTGTTAAACTATTGAAGATTGCAGGTGCTTATTGGAAAGGAGATAGTAAAAATAAACAGTTGCAAAGAATATATGGTATTGCTTTTCCTAGCAAAAAAGAGCTTGATGATTTTTTAAAAAATATAAAAGAAGCTGAAAAAAGAGATCACAGAAAAATTGGGAAGCAAATGGAATTGTTTTCAATCCATGGTGAAGCTCCTGGAATGGCTTTTTTTCATGGCAATGGAAATTTTATTTGGGATAAGCTTTCTGAGTTTATGATTTTTGAAATGGAAAAACTTGGATATGAAATGAATAGGACTCCAATTATTCTTAATAAAGAACTTTGGTTAAAATCTGGGCATTGGGATCACTATAAAGAAAATATGTATTTTACAAAAATTGAAGGTGCTGATTATGCTGTAAAACCAATGAATTGTCCTGGAAATATTTTAATTTTTAAAAATAGATTGCATTCCTATAGAGAGTTGCCTATTAAAGCAGGAGAGTTTGGGATAGTTCATAGACATGAGCTTTCTGGTGTATTATCTGGGCTATTTAGAGTTAGGGCTTTTACTCAGGATGATGCTCATATTTTTTGTACTGAAGAGCAAGTAAAAGATCAGATAATTGAATTAATTAATTTAACTGATAAGGTTTATTCTGTTTTTGGGTTTGATTATGATGTTGAGTTGTCTACTATGCCTACTGAAGCAATGGGGACTCTTAAAATGTGGAAAACTGCTGAAAAAGCTTTATCTGAGGCTTTGAAAACTAGAAAAATAAAATTTACTATTAATGAAGGTGAGGGTGCTTTTTACGGCCCTAAGATTGATTTTCATGTAAAAGATGCTTTAGGTAGGAGTTGGCAGTGTGGAACTATTCAATTAGACTTTTCTATGCCTGAAAAATTTGATTTGACTTATGAGAATATAGATGGAAGGAAACACAGACCCGTTATGATTCATAGAACTATTTATGGTTCTTTTGAAAGGTTTATTGGTATATTAATAGAGCATTATGCTGGAAAATTTCCTTTGTGGTTAAGTCCTGTTCAAATTAAGATTTTAACATTAACTGATAAAAATAAAAAATATGGCAAGGAAGTTTATGAGAAGTTTAAGAAAGAAGGTTTAAGAGTTGTGTTGGACGATAGAAGTGAGAGTATGGGAAGGAAGGTTAGGGATGCTCAGCTAAGTAACTTTAATTATATAATTACTGTTGGTGATAAGGAGCAGAAAAATAAAACTTTGGCTGTTAGAACTTTGGATGGGAAGGTTAAATTCGGTGTTAAGATTAATAGTTTTCTTAAGAAGGTTTTAGATGAGATTGATAGGAAGGAGTAAGGTTTAAAAATAAAAAATCCTCCCCTGCAATAACCCTTTTAGAAAAAGCGTTAGCGGAAAATAGAGCTGTTTCTTTAAATATAAATTTAGAAATAAAAAAATGGGGGTTTGTTTAGGAAATAATCTGATGGTTATTTATTTAGAAACAATAATCAATTCGTCCTTAAAATCCAAATATCCTTTCTTTTGGAATTTCTTAATCCTTTCTAAAAATTTTAAAGCGTCTTCCTTTTTTGGAAAGTTATCTGTATTGTGTATAAACTTAAAAAAATTCCCTAAATCATAGACGTTTTTATTAGTAATTATATCCCCAACAAATATCCTCATCTTGAATTTAGCTACTCTAACTTTAAACCCATTCTTATTATAATAATTTTGAATATACTCAGAATAATTAAACTCGGGATATACTTGCTCAATCATTATACTCTAATGGTCACTATTTTTTGGAAGTGTTAAGATCATTAATTGTCCTTTTTGTTTAATTAAAGATATGGCTTTATCTAATTGCTTTTTATATTCTTCTTCATTATCTGCCCAATAATAATTAGTATGTGATGTAAATACAGTATCATATCTCTTTTTTGGTTTGAGACTTTCCAAAGTATCTATAAAAGATTCTCCTACCTTATTTTCAAATCCTAAAAACTTCTTTGCAGAAAGCAAAGCTTCCTTGTTTGGTTCAATAATATCGCAGATGTAATCTTTATCCAACCTATCTAATATCTGTTTTGTTGTATGGCCTTCTCCACATCCTATATCTAAAAACTCTTTTCCTTTAAACAAAATAGCTATTCTTTTAACTATACCAAACCAATCTTCTACAAACGTTCGGAGATATATATTTTCATAAACACTGGTGATTCTTCTATCTCCCCAAAATACCCATTCAGTCATGGATATACTAACGATAAATGGCTTTTAATCTTTTCTGTACAATCAAGTGATTATTTACTATATTCTCAAAATAAAAAAACGGAGGGTTTTTAGTAAGAAACTTTAAATAACAGCTTTTTGTCTTATTTTTCCTATGGAACTCTTATTTCCTTATGAGGAGCCTAGAAAGGTACAAAGGGCATTAATTACGCAGTTACAATCATGTATCGAGAATAAACAGAATTTGATAGTTCATGCTCCAACTGGTTTAGGTAAAACTGCTGCTATACTCTCTGTTGCTTTACCTTATGCCATAAACCATAATTTAACTGTGTTTTTTATTACTCCTAAACATAGTCAACACCATATTGCTGTAGAAACTTTAAAAGAGATTAGGGAAAAATATAAATTTGATTTCCAGATAGTCGATTTTATTGGAAAAAGGCATATGTGTTTACAGCCTGGTGTTGAGTTATTGCCTAATAGTGAGTTTCATTATTATTGCAGGGATTTGAGAGAGAAAGATACTTGCGAGTTTTTTCTTAATACTAAAAGTAAGGCTATTAGAGATGTTTGTTCGGATAATCTAAAAGAACCTTTGCATGTTGAGGAGTTGTTTAAGATATGTAAGAATCATTCTTTGTGTCCTTATGAGATGGCTGGAATTATAAGCAGGAAGGCTAGAGTTATTATTGCTGATTATCACCATATTCTAAGCCCTGGGATAAGACAATCTTTATTTAATAGAATTCAGAAGAATTTATCTGAGTGTATCATCTGTTTTGATGAAGCCCATAACGTTCCTAATAAATGTAGAGATCTGTTAACCGCAAGTTTAAGCTCTATAACAATAGATAGGGCCTTGAAAGAGAATAAGAATTTTAATTTTGATTATGAAGAAAATTTATTTAATATTCAAAATAATATTTCTGGATTAACCAAGAGTTTACCTATTGAGAAGAACGAGGCATTAATTAAAAAAGAAGATTTTAATGTTGAAAAAGGTTTGATTGAGCCATTGAGAGAAGCTGCGGATATTGTTAGAGAGAAACAGAAGCAATCTTCCTTAGGGAGTATTGCGAATTTTTTAGAGGCGTGGTTAGGGCCTGATGAAGCATTTACAAGAATAATCTCCAGGAATTTTACAAGACACGGCAAGCCTTATATCGGTTTAACATATAATTGTTTAGATCCTAGGTTGTTGGTTTCTCAATTAGATGCACATTCGTTGATATTTATGTCTGGTACTTTGAGTCCTACAACAATGTATTTGGATTTGCTTGGTCTTGATTCTAAAAAAACGATAACTACTGAATATAAGGATCCTTTTCCAAAAACAAATAGATTGAATTTAATTGTGCCAAGTACAACTACTAAATACTCTAAAAGAGATGAGATAATGTTCAAGAGAATTTCAAAAATGTGTTCTGATATGGTTAATGAGATACCCGGGAATGTAGCTATATTTTTTCCTTCTTACAGTCTTAGAGATAATGTAAATTATTTTTTTCAACACGAAATAAAAAAAAGAATTGTATTAGAGCAGCCTAGGTTGACAAAACCTGAAAAACAAGGTTTGATAGATGCTTTTAAATCTCTTAGTGAGGAAGGTGCGGTTTTACTTGGAGCGTCTTCTGGAAGTTTTGGCGAGGGTATTGATCTCCCTGGGAACTTTTTAAAGGGTGTGATTATTGTCGGATTGCCTTTAGCTAAACCTGATTTAGAAACACAAGAATTAATTAATTATTATGACTCGAGATTTTCAAAAGGATGGGATTATGCTTATGTTATTCCTGCGATTATTAAGAGTTTACAGAATGCTGGAAGATGCATTAGATCCGAAACTGATAAAGGCTGTATAATTTATTTAGATGAGAGATATGCTTGGGATAATTATAAGAAATGTTTTCCGGATGATGCGGCTTTTGATATTACTAAATTACCTGTGGAGAGGATTAAAGGGTTTTTTAATAAGTAAAGTTTGCAGAATCGAATAGTGGACCTAATGTCCTTACTTGGAGTCCGTATCTAGAAATAAATCCTGGCCAGCTTGTTTCTAATGCTCCTGGTCTATCAGGTATTGGTTCTTGTGTGGCTACTAATTTTTCTTTATCATTAACTTTTACCCAATAAACTAACGATGGTGTACTTGGAACTGGTTTAGGTGCATGAAATAAATCTGGAGCAATTCCTCGGATTTCGTCTGGATTTCCCCCTATTATGGGTAATGCCTCCTGTATCTCTCCAGGGGATAGTTCAGTAAATGAATCTAAAACTCCTGCTTTGACTCTATCATCAAGAAATCCAACAAAACCTTTTTTTTCACCGCCATTTCCTCTTTCTCTTTTTAACAGTTCGGCCTTTTCTGGTGAGAAACATACTAGAAGATAATTAGCTTGGGTGGGCATATTGATCACTCCTCTTTGTTGCTTTTTTGCTTTTTATTTTCTTTTTCTTCTTCAATACCTAGTTCGTCAGCAGCAAATGTGCTTGGAACATCAATGAAATATTTGCCTTCTTCTAGTCTATAGACTAAAGGTTTTTTTCTAAACAGATCTACGAGGTCTAATTCAAATTTACCAGGTTTGAGCACTTTAATGTTTTCTAAGTCAAGGATTATTGGGAGGTCTTCTAGTTCGTCACCTATTATTTCCTTTACGTCTTTTTCCATCTGGTTTTTGTCTTCGTCGGTTAAGTTTCTTGTTAATGCCTGTGCTTCTTTTTGTGATTCTTTCTTTACAAAGAAAAAGAATTTACCGCCACAATTATTACAGCCTTTTAATAGGGCTTCACTTCCATCTTCATAGAAAGTATTACATCTAACACATTGATGTGACATAATCTAAATGGAAAATGCGAAGTATATAAAGATTTCTCAAGTATTTGATATGATTTAGAATCTGTGAAGGTTTAGGAAGGCCTTTATTTCATCCATGTATCTATATGCCTCTTCATAAATTTGGTTTTCTAAGTCATCTATTCTGCCTCTGATGACAAACTTTTCATAAAAGGCTCTTAAAAATCTCATAAAGCCAGCTTCCCATCTGTTTTCATAGTCTTTTAAGATGTAGGCTTTAATTCTCAGTTCTACTTCTCCCTTGTTTGTGTTTCTTTTTACACCACCGCTTTCTATTTCTACTTTTTCTAAGCCTAGAACTAGGAAATTAGTTTCAATTACAAACTTAAAATAGTCATTTATCTTCTTTTCTGCATACCATTTTATTTCTAGATGTTTTTGACCAGCGCCTGTATCTTCATCCCTGTATTCCTGCTCATTAAAATCATATTGATTCAATTCAAACCAACGAAAAAGTAGCTTGTAAAGTTCTTCTAAGGAGAAAATAGATTTATCTTTGATTTTGACGTTTGGTACTATTGTATCTCGTTGGACCATATCTTTAAAAGGTTAGGATTAGTATATAAATATTATTGTTTGACTATTAAGTCTAGTACACTTTTGGCTCTGTCTATAAGAGTGAAGGTTTCTGCCCAGCATTTTCCTTTCATTTTAGTTATTTTGTCTTTTATTAAAAGGTCTTCATAGACTTTCATCATAAATTCTCCGAATTTGCCTTTGTATCTTTTTTTGTAATTTGTTTCTACATAACCTTTAAATCTCATTGTGATTTCTGCTCTTTTTTTAAGCCATCTGAGAACTACTATTTCTACTACGATTTGGAATTTGAAATAACTATCTAACTTTCTGTAGGCGGTCCATTCCAGTTTTTGCTCTGATCCTGAAGGAGTGTCTTTGTTAGAGATGTTTTTTTCTGTGAAAACATAATAGTTTTCTGAGAACCAGGGGATAGTTTCTTTGTAAAGTCTTTTTAGATCAACCTCTCCTTTTTTTCTTATTTCTTCACCGAAGAACTTTTTATTTCCTATAACAAAATATTCAGGCATAAGAAAATAAGGTGATTAGTGATATATAAACGTTTATTTTTTCTTTATTAAGGTAGATTCGAAACATTCTAGTAATCTTGGTTCTAGTCTTAGAATATCTTTAATTGTAAGTAAGCCTACTAATTTTTTTCCTTTAATTACAGGAAGTCTTCTGACATCCTCTCTTTCCATCTTTTTTATTGCTTCTGAGAGATTTGCATCTGGAGAAACTGTTACCATTAAAGTTGTCATAACATCTTTTACTTTGGTTTTTTTGATATTTAATTCCTTTCCTACAGCGCCTTCTACTATGTCTTTTTCAGTTACAATTCCTAATAAATTATCTTTTTCTTTTACTATTAAACAGCCTACATTATTAGAAAGCATTTTTCTTGCTGCTTTTGGAAGAAGTTCGTCTTTTGTGGTTATAACTGGCCTTTTGTTCATGACTTCGGATACTTTCATCCTTAGTTTAGTCTTAGGCATGTTTTTAGAGTGGATTTTTGGGTTTATAAATTTTGGGAAAACTTAAATATCTGTATTTTAAGATTAATTAGTTATGGATCTTAAAAATATCGGAGGAAAATGGCAGGAGAAGTGGAAAGAGCATAAAGCGTTTAAGGCGCTTCCTAAGGGAAAGAAGTTTTACAATCTAGACCAGTTTCCTTATCCTAGTGGTTATGGTTTGCATATGGGACATGCCAGGACATATACTATTGGAGATGTGAGGGCCAGATTCAAAAGGATGCAAGGTTATTCTGTTCTTTATCCTATGGGTTTTGATTCCTTTGGATTGCCTGCTGAAAATGCAGCTATTGAAAAAGGGGTACACCCTAAAAAGTATACTGAAGATGCTATTGATAATTTTATATCTCAACAGAAATCTCTTGGATTGAGTTATGATTGGGATAGGATAATTAAAACTCATGAGAAGGAGTATTATAAGTGGGATCAGTGGTTATTTTTGAAGTTTTTTGAGAAAGATTTGGCGTATAGGAAAAAGGCTCCTGTAAACTGGTGTTCTAAGTGTAATACTGTTTTAGCTAATGAGCAAGTTAGTGGCGGGTTGTGCTGGAGGCATAGCGATACTTATGTGACTATTAAAGATTTAGAGCAGTGGTTTTTTAGAACAACAAAATATGCTGATGAGCTTTTAATGAGTCTTGATAAGTTGGATTGGGTTGAGACTATCAAAGACATGCAAAAAAATTGGATTGGAAGAAGTGAAGGTACATTAGTTGAGTTTGAATTAGAAGATGGTGGGAAGATTCCTATTTTTACTACAAGAATTGATACTATTTATGGTGTTACTTTTTTGGTTTATGCTCCTGAGAATCCTGAAGTGATGGAGTTAGTTAAAGGTACTACTTATGAGTCCAAGGTTAAGGATTTTATTGATAGAGTTGTTGTACAAGAAAGATTTGAAAGAACTTCTGAGGAAACTGAAAAAGAGGGATTGTTTATTGGCAGGTATGCCATACATCCCTTGACTGGTGAAAAGGTTCCTATTTATATTGCTAATTTTGTTTTATTTGATTATGGTACCGGGGTTGTTATGGCTGTTCCTGCTCATGATCAAAGAGATTTTGAGTTTGCTAAGAAATATGAAATTCCTATAAAAGTTGTTATTAAGCCAAAGAATACTGAGATTAATGGTGCTAATCTAGGCCAGGCTTATGTTGATGATGGTTTTTTAGTTAATTCTGGTGAATTTGATGGTAAGGGTAATAGGGATGCGATTAAAAAAATAAATAAACATTTAAAAAAAAATGGTTTGGGTGGTGAAACTGTTCAGTTTAAGTTAAGAGATTGGTTGTTGAGCAGACAGAGATATTGGGGAGCTCCGATACCTGTTGTTTATTGTGATTCTTGCGGTGTTGTTCCTGTGCCTTATGAGGAATTACCTGTTGGATTACCTTCTGATGTTGATTTTACAAAGGGCGGGAATCCTTTAGCTACTAGTGAGAAATTTGTAAATGCTACTTGCTATAAGTGCGGTAAAGATGCCAGAAGAGAAACTGATACTATGGATACTTTTGTTGATTCCAGCTGGTATTTTATAAGATATTGTAATCCTAAGAGTGATAAGATTATTGATAAAGAAGCCAGTTTTTGGTTGCCAATTGACCAATATTATAGTGGCAGGGAGCATGCTACTGGACATTTGATTTATTTTAGGTTTTTTACTAAAGCTATGAGGGACTTGGGATTATTAAAACTAGATGAACCAGCTTTGAGATTGTTTCAACAAGGGGATGTGAATAAAGGCGGTATTAGAATGAGTAAGAGTGCTGGTAATGTAGTTGATCCTATGGAGATTATTGATAAGTATGGGCCTGATGCATTAAGATTTTATTTAATTTTCGTTTCTAGCCCGGATAAGTCTTTAGAATGGAGTGATGATGGTATTGAAGTGGCTAATAGATTTTTGAAAAGGTTTAGTTTGTTAACTGATAAAAAAGTTGGGGATGGTGATGAGAAACTATTGAATAAAGTGCATAAAACGATTAAGGGTGTTACTTCGGATATTGAGAATTTTAAGTATAACTCTGCTTTGATAAAGATTGCTTCTTATGTTGATTTTTTAAATAGAAGTGGGGAAATTAGTAAGGAGAGCTTAGAGGTTGCTTGTAAATTAATTAGTCCATTTTGCCCTCATGTTGCTGAAGAATTGTGGAGCTTATTGGGTCATAGAGTTTTTATTTCTTTAAGTGAATGGCCTTTCTTTAATGAGAAATTTATTAATGAGGAATTGGATTATGAAGAAAGTTTTTTAGAGAATGTTAGGAAAGATATTGAAAATGTTTTTAGTTTGATTAAACGTGAAGGGGATGTTACTTTATTTGTTGCTCATAAATGGAAGTATGAATTTTTTAAGAAATTAAAGAAAGTTTTAAATGAGACGAGAAATTTGAATGAGGTTTTAGGGAAGGTTAAAGATGCAAAACACATGAAAGAGATTAGTTTTATTGTTAGGGGTGTTTTGAAGGATAAAAGTAAGATGCCTAAACTGGTTTTAAGTCAAGAAAAAGAATTTTCTATTTTAGAGAATGCTGGGTTTGAGGTTGTTAAGGCTGAAGATTCTCAAGAAGAAAAAGCTATGAAAGCTTTACCTGGTAAGCCTGGTGTTTTTGTTAAGTAAATTTTTTTCTTTGGATTATTACGTAGTAGCTTATTAGTAAGAAAATACTTAAGAATAGGTTGAAGCTTGTGAAAATTGGGAATTGTTCTTGAAGTTGTTTACAAACTATTTCATCTGGATAATTATTGGCTGGGTTGTTAGCGAGGCATTGTTGCTTGTAGAAATCGTTTGGAGAATTTACGTACCCCGCAAGGCAACAGCCTATATATGAACCCCCTTCACACTCTTTAGTTTGTTTATGGCACATACCATTGGCGTCAGGTTCTCCATAAAGACCGTCACAATTCCAAGTACAATCTAGGTTTTCCTTACAAGTGCCTCCTATCCAATCACATACTTTGTCTAACATTACGCATACATTAGCTCTACAATCAAATTCATTTTCATAATCTTCACATTCATTTACACTGTCACAATCAGTGCATTGGTCTCCAAAAATATGTCCTGGAGTGTAAAAACAGCCTCCGAAAGCAGGACATTGATACGAACATTCTCTTTGAGTGCATGTTGTTCCGTCGAAACTTTCATCGCCTTCACAAGAATGACTACCTGCATTACAAGAGTTGCAGTATACTCCTCCTGGCCCACCCCCAACTTCAGAGCAACCATTTACATCTAATTGACATTCTTGCCCTCCTGATCCTGATTCGTAACAATCAAGATTAGGATCATCTATCCAGCTTGTTTTTATTTCTGAACAGCTATCAATTCCATTGAACCATACAATATCATCTAAGGTTCCGCCAGAAGGTTTATCACAGTATTCGTTTGGGTCTAATTCACCGTCACCACAATCTTGTGCATTAACCGAGGCTATTAGGGATACAGAAAAGCTCATTATTATCAGCATTAATACTCTTTTTTTCATTTTTTACTTCTATGTGCAAGATACGCAGATACAGTACGAGGTGTCTATAGCTAAACAATTGTTTCCACAAAACAATCTTTCGCCTTGCGCAGGATCGCCACTCCATTCATTTCCGGGTCTTTGGTGTTCATAACAATTTATTTTGTTTCCTGGGAGAACATCATCGGTAGTGCCCGGGGTTTGATCTGGACCAATATCACAAACTTCTTCAGTGTCTATTACATCATTACCGCAGTCTGGTTCTCCTGAGCTTTCGATAACTTCTAATCTATCGGATTCAATCCAAGGTGCGGTTCCTAGTTGAACTTTAAAGTAATATTCTGAAGGTTGTACTTCAAAAACATCAGTATCTAATTCGGTTGTCCAACTTCTTATAATTCTTTGATTTTCAAAGGTGTGAACTTCTGGCCCAAACACAAGGTCATCAATCCAATCAACTAACAGTTCGCCATCATCTTCTTCCATTAATTCTAAATTTATGGTTTTACCATTACATTCTTCTGTTCCTTCAATCACCATATGCACTGTATTGCTTTCCTCGATTTCAAGAGGATATAATTCTGTTGTTTGATCTACTGACCAAAAAAAGTCTGTAATTGTGCAGCCTGCTACGCAACAGAGGGTTCTAGTATAAATACTGGGATCTTCGGCGCAATCCGCAACATGTGAGTTTGTATCTGAAGAGAGCATACCAAAACACTCATAGTTAGTACCTAAATCTGTACAGCTTTGAGTGAGGCTATCTATATAACTACATCTTAGATCGCCATAACATAGAAATTCATAACCGTCTGTTAGTGTGTCCCTATTCCATTCCTCCACATGTGCATTATCGCCATTGGGAGATGTGCTTGAAAGCCTAAGAACTGCATTGACGGGAGTTTCTGATTCATCGCTAGGGTCGGTTTGATCATTAGATTCATCCAGACATTGGTTAATTGTGTTTGTTACTTCGCTTACGCAGACATCCACATTATACAAGTCAGGATTTGGTGTGTCAGGAAAAGCTGCATGTGCATTTGTTGTGCTGGACATTTTGTATACAACATTCCCTGCCGGACATGTACCGTCTGTAACAAACTGGACAGTCCTACCAGTAATAGTTGTTAAATCAACATTAGCATAATAAGAAAAGCCCACTAATAATATAAAAATAAATAGAATAGTTAACTGTTTATCAATAGTATACTTAGCCACAATTAATCCCCTCTTTATTTATGTATTATTTTTATTTAAATACTATAAAAAGGTTGCTATACCCAACAAGATGTACCGAAAACTATATAAAATCAGTAAATCAAGGCATTTATAGCGATGGAGCCTTACAATGATAGAACTCGGTGGTAACATTAAACTAATAAATTTTGATGAAGTTGAACCTGCCTTATTAATAGTGATTAAAAAAGTTGTCGGTAATTATACTAAGAAGATTTCTGAAAGTATTGATGATTTTAAGTCTATTGAGGTTAGTTTAGAAAATAAGAAAAAGAATAAGATTCATGTTAAAGTAGAGGGTTCAGATGTTAAGGAAGCAGATGCTGAGGATAAAAACCTGTTTTTTGCATTAGACAGGGCCTTGGGTGCTGTTTTGAAAGGATAAATTTATAAAGTAAAATACTATTGATTTCTTATGGTAACTAGAACTGGCGGAGCTAGGCGTAAAACAAGATCCAAGTTTAGAAAAACTAGATCTGACAGAGGAAAAATATCAATAAGGAAGTATTTACAGCAGTTTAAGGAAGGAGATAAGATCTTGTTGAAATTAGAGCCTAGTGTGCATAAAGGTATGTATTTCAGAAGGTTTCATGCGAAAACCGGAGTAGTGAAAGGAAAGCGTGGGACTTGTTATGAAATAGATATAAAGGACGGTAAGAAAGAGAAAACAGTTGTAGTTCACCCAGTTCATTTAATAAAACATTAAAAAATGGCAGAAATTGAAGTTATTAGTGAGGAACCGTTGACTTTGGTAGAGGCTAAAATAGCGCTTGAGAAGATAGAAAAGCGCGATAAGGAGCTATCAGAGAGATCTAAAAAGACAATGGAGTACGTTAATAAAGTTGCTAAAAAATCTTTGCAAGATGTAAAGGGCTTGAAAAAGGAATTAGAAGGTGTTGGAAGACTAAAACCTAAACATATTGCTAAGATAATTGATGTATACCCTAAAGATATTGATAGTCTAAAGGTTGTTATAAGCGGAGAGAATATAGCACTAAAACAGGAAGATTTACAGAGAATATTAGAATGTTTGAAAAAATAAATGCAAAAAGAATTGAGAGAGGAGAAAGCAATAGCATTGGATTTCCTCCCGAATGGTTATCCATTCGATTCCAGACCAATGTTCAAGAAGACACCGATAGCGCAAGCTTTAGGAAAGACTCATTTTGTTCTGCTTGAATTAGTTCCTAAAAAAGGGATATTTATCCAACCTTATGAAGAAGTTTATGTTGGAGAAGGTAAAAGAGATAAAATACATCATGTAGTCGGAAAAATGCCTTATGAGAAACTAACAGAGACTGCTAAAGGAGAGTTAGATTTTGTTGTTAAGGACTTGGTTGAGAAGAATGAGGAAAGATTTGTTGGGTTTTTTAATACAGCTAGGCCTATAAATACTAGAAGACACCAATTAGAATTATTGCCTGGAGTCGGTAAAAAGCATATGTGGGAGATTTTAGAGAAAAGGGAGGAGAAGGCTTTTACTAGTTTTGAGGATATTAAACAGAGGATTAAATTATTGCCTGATCCTAAGAGGGCTGTGATTAAGAAGATAATTGCTGATTTGAGAGAGGAAGAGAAGCATAAGTTATTTCAATAAGTTTTAAAAAGGGAAAAAATTCTTGATTTAAATATGACTGAAATAAAACAGATAATTAGGATTATTAATGCTGACATACCTGGAGGTAAGCAATTAAGCCATGCCTTAACCTCTATATATGGTGTGGGTTTTTCTTTTGCTACTGCTATTTGTAATACTCTTGATTTAGAGACGCACAGAAAGGTTGGAACATTAACTAATGAAGAAGTTAAAAAGATAGAAGATGCAATAAAAAATCCTTTAAAGTATAAAATACCAACTCATTTTTGTAATAGGAGAATGGATGTTGAAACAGGAGAAGATAGGCATATTATAACTTCTGATTTAAAATTGACTAAAGAATTTGATGTTAAAAGATTGAAAAGAATTAGATCTTATAGAGGTATCAGGCATGCATTGGGACTTCCCTTAAGAGGACAAAGGACACGAAGTAATTTTAGAAAGGGTAAAGCCTTGGGTGTTTCTAAGAAGAAAGCAGCTAAGAAGGGTAAATAAATAAAATGGGCGATCCTAAGAAACCAAAAAACAAATACTCAAGACCTAGTCATTTGTGGCAAGCGAAAAGGATTGAGGATGAGAAGAAATTAATTGAGAGTTATGGATTAAAAAATAAAAAAGAAGTTTGGAGATCTGTTTCTTTTTTGAGTAAATTAAAACAACAAGCAAAGAGATTAATTGCTAGTTCTACTAAACAAGGTGAGATTGAAGGTAAATTATTATTGGATAAACTTATTAGATTGAATCTTGTTGGAAAAGATGCTAAGATTGAGGATGTTTTGGATATTGGTGTTGAAGCTGTTTTTGATAGGAGATTACAAACACAGGTTTTTAAGTTAGGGCTTGCAAGAACACCCACCCAAGCTAGACAATTTATTATTCACAGACATATTACTATTGATGGTGAGACTGTAACTGTTCCTTCGTATATGGTTAAGATTAAAGAAGAAGCGCATATTTCTTTTAGAGAAAATTCTAAATTGAAAGATGAAGAGCATCCCGAACGTGTAGTTGTTAAGAAAGAAAAATCAAAAGAAGTTAAAGTTAAGAAAGGTGTAAGAGATAGGGCTGAGAAACAACCCTTTAAAAAAGCGTTGGCGGAAAAAAAGGTTGGCGAAGAAAAGAAAAAAGAAGTAAAGAAAGAAGAGAAAACTCCAGAAAAAGAATCGTTAGTTAAAGTTGAAGGAAAAAAGGAAGAACCCAAGAAAGAGGAAAAAACTGAACAGAAAGAGGAAAACGTTGAAGAGAAGAAAGAAGAAAAACCTAAAGAGGAAAAGAAATAATTGAGTTAAAATGACAGGGCTAGAAAATTTTTGGACACCGAAAAGGATACAAACCTTAGCAGATGAACTTAGAACTAGGGGAATACCAATGGAGAGGACACCAGATTGTCCGCCTTTGCCTGCATTATGTGACTATGAAGCTACTGGAGAAAGACCGCCGGATGTCTATGAGCATGTAAAAAAATGCGGGCCCTGTGTCGCTCGTGTAGCTAGAATAAAAGAAGTACTAAAAGAATATTAGAGGAGGTAATTAATGGTTGATAAAACAACTGAAAAAGTGATGGATTTAATGAAGCAACCTGAAAAGATCAGAAATATTGGTGTTGCTGCGCATATCGATCATGGAAAAACAACTTTCTCAGATAATTTACTTTCTGGCGCAGGTATGATTTCAGAAGAACTGACTGGAAAACAATTAGCTTTAGATTTTCATGAAGATGAACAAGAAAGAGGTATAACAATAGATTCAGCTAATGTTAGTATGGTTCATGAATTTGAAGGTAGTGAATACCTGATTAATTTGATTGACACTCCAGGGCATGTTGATTTTGGCGGTGATGTTACTAGGGCGATGAGGGCTGTTGATGGTGCGATTGTTTTAGTAGATGCTGTTGAAGGAATAATGCCGCAAACTGAAACTGTTTTGAAACAAGCCTTAAGAGAAAGAGTTAAACCTGTGCTTTTTATTAATAAAGTTGATAGACTGATTAAAGAAGTTAAATTAACTCCAATACAAATGCAAGAGAGATTTATTAAAATCATTAATGATGTTAACAGGCTTATTGCACAAATTGCTCCTGAGGAATTTAAAGAAAAGTGGCAGGTTTCTGTTCAGGATGGCGGTGTTGCTTTTGGTTCTGCATTCCATAAATGGGCTTTGTCTTTTCCATATATGAAAGAGCATGGAATAAGTTTCAAAGAAGTGATTGATTCTTATGAAGAAGGTGAAAAATATAAGGAATTAAATAAGAAAGCTCCTGTGCATAAAATTGTTTTGAATATGGTTATTAATCATCATCCTAATCCTCAAAATGCTCAAAAATACAGAATTCCCCATATTTGGAGAGGTGATTCTGAAAGTCCTGAAGGCAAGGCTTTAGTTGGATGTGATAGAACTGGGCCTGTTGGATTTATTTGTATCAAAATTGAAATAGATAAACATGCTGGTGAAATTGCAGCAGGAAGATTGTTCTCTGGAACTGTTAAACAAGGTGATATAGTGTATATGAATTTAGCAAAAAGAGAAGTCAGAGTTCAGCAAGTTGTTATTTACAAAGGTGCACAAAGGATTCAAACTGGTGAGGCGAATGCTGGGAATATTATAGGTATTACTGGTTTGAAGGATGTTTTTGCTGGCGAAACTGTTTCAACTAAACCTATGGAACCTTTCGAAGCAATTACTCATATATTTGAACCTGTTATCACTAAATCTATTGAAGCTAAAAAAGCAAGTGATCTGGCAAGGTTAATTGAGGTTTTAAAACAAGTAAATAAAGAAGATCCAAGTATAACTATTGAGATTAATGAAGAAACTGGTGAAAACTTAATACATGGAATGGGTGAGTTACATTTAGAAGTTATTGAGAACAGAATTAAAAGTGATAAAGGTCTGGATGTAACTACAAGTGCTCCTATTGTTGTTTATAGAGAGGCTGTTACTAAAAAAAGTACTGAAGTTGAAGGAAAAAGTCCAAATAAACATAATAAATTCTACATAATTGTTGAGCCTTTGGAAGATAATGTTTATGATGCTATTAAAGCTGGTGAAATTCCTGAAGGAAGAGTTAAGAAAAGCGATAAAAAATTATTAGAGACTTTTAGAGATCTTGGTTGGGATGCTAAGATGGCTAGAAAAGTTAGAGATGTGTTTAAGGGGTGTTTATTTTTAGATCAAACTAGGGGTATTGTGCATATTGGTGAAGTTATTGAGATGACTCTGGATGCTTTTGAGCAAGTTATGAAAGAAGGTCCTTTGGCAAGAGAGCCTGGTTTGAAAATGAAAGTAAGTTTAATGGATACTAAATTACATGAGGATGCTATTCATAGGGGTCCTGCTCAGGTATTGCCTGCTGTTAGAGCTTCTATTAAAGGTGCGATTATGGAAGCGAGTCCTTTAATTTTTGAGCCTGTTCAGATATTACAGATTGAGGCTCCTTCTGAATACATGGGCGAGATTAGTAAATTAGTTCAGAATAAAAGAGGACAGTTGCTTGAGATGAATCAGGAAGGTGCGCATATTACTGTTAAGGCTAAAATGCCTGTTGGTGAAATGTTTGGATTGAGTAATGATTTAAGAAGTGCTACTGGTGGTAGAGGTGTGCAGTATTTGGTTGATCAAAAATATGAAAAACTACCTAATGAATTACAACAAAAAATAATAACCAGGATAAGAGAAAGAAAGGGTCTGAAAGTTGATGCAGATTTAGAGATGCAAAAGGAATAAAATGGTTAAGAAGGAATTATTAAAATTCCATCCTTTTCAGGAATAATTGAAACTTCTTCGTCATCACTAAGCTTATACTTGTTAACTAATTCCTTTGGAATTCTAATACCCAGACTCAATCCCCATTTACTTAATTTAACCCTGTATCTTTTCATAGTCCTATATTTTTCAGCTACATTGTGTAGTTGCTTCATGTCCACTATTTCTTCATTACACTTCCCACATTTGTAATACTTATAGTTAATACCTTCAGGAGTT
>Ga0180007_10003050_pt1 | contig 19072 bp, 18 predicted proteins | sample MM_PC_MetaG_FD_121122 | JGI IMG/M metagenome (GOLD analysis project Ga0180007, IMG submission 121122) | Groundwater microbial communities from the Aspo Hard Rock Laboratory (HRL) deep subsurface site, Sweden - MM_PC_MetaG | ecosystem: Environmental > Aquatic > Deep subsurface > Groundwater... | reverse complement strand
GTCTTTCTAATAAGACTAATTCCTTTTCGAGCACCCAACGTAGAACCAATTATGGCAGTTGTTATGCCCTTCGGAAAAGCTTATAAAGGTCTTTTTGTTTTTATTTTTGGAGCCTCTAGTATTATCCTCTTTGATCTTGTAACTTCTGGATTCGGTATGTGGACAGCTATTACAGCTCTTACTTACGGTTTAGTTGGGTATGGTTCATCTTTTTACTTTAAAAACCGTTCTGGTTGGAAAAATTATGCTTTATATGCAATTATTGCCACAATTCTTTATGATGCAGTAACTGGATTAACTATGGGACCACTTTTCTTTGGAATGCCATTTATGGTTGCCTTGGTAGGGCAGGTTCCATTTACAGCTCTTCACTTGCTTGGAAATGTTTCTTTTGCTATAGTACTTTCACCAGTAATCGAGAAGTGGGTATTAGCTGAAGAAAGAAAATTTGTTTCAATTCATGGTGTTGTTAAAGTTAGTTAATGTATTTTTAAAATTTAACTTATTATGTTTGGAAGTGAGGTTTCATTCCTCCACTGTGCCGCAACGGTAAAGTCCCGAGATTAATCGAGGGAATAAGTCCGATCTTAACATAATAATGTATTCCGAGCAGGAAATATTATATTTTGTTTATAATAAAAAACTTCTGCTCGAGCAGAAGTTTTTTTGTTAGTTAAGAAAAATTTTTCGGGGAAAGGCCTTGCCTTTAGAGAGCCCAAGGCAAGGCCTTAAAGAGAAAAATTTAGAAAATAAAATGTTTAATAAAAAAATAAAAAATAAAATAGGTTTTGGAATAATTTTATTATTGACCATTGTTGTTTCCATTATTTTTGTGTCTCTATCTTCTGGGGATTTTAAAGTTGTATCAATAATGGGAGAACAAAAAAGTATCATTGAAGAAATTACAGTTAGTAAGATTGAAAATACAAACTTACAGGCAAGGCCTGTAAATTTGAAGATTGAAAATACAAACTTACAGGCAAGGCCTGTAAATTTGATAGAAAATTTTGTTACTCTAAATGTTTTAGATCAAAGTTATCAAATTGAAATAAAAAAGGGTGATAGTGTTTATGATGCAATGCAGACTTTAAATAATTTAATAGACAGTTTTTCTTTTGAAGCGAAAGAGTATCCCGGTTTAGGAATTTTTATCAATGAGATAAATGGGATAAAAGGAAAGTCCGGAGCTTATTGGATTTATTATGTTAATGAAGAAGAAGCATTCGTCGGTGTTTCTCAGTATATCTTGAAAGATGGAGACTCTATCCTCTGGAAGCAAGAATAATTATTAAACAACTTGTGTGAGGCACTTGTGTGAGGCCTTGCCTCACACAGAGGCCTCACACAGAAAAAGAATAGAAAATGATGAAAAAGATAATTATATTATTAAGTTTAGTTTTTGTTTTATTTGGTTTTAATTCTACTGTTTTTGCTTTAAGTGATGATATTACACAAATTAATTTTACTAGTGACCCTCAAACAATTAATATCAATACAGCTTCTACACAGCTTACGACCCAGACTCAAAATAATAAAGAAGATCCAGAAGACTTAAAGGAACCGGTTAGTGAAACAACAACATTAAATTATACTTCTACTTCTGGAACTGGACAATTTTCTGATGCTAATTGTAGTTTATTTAGTAATGCTCCTATTACTTTAATAATGAATAGTGGTTCAGCTAATAAGAATTTTTGTTATAAAGATTCAACCCCAGGAATTTATACTTTAACAGTATCTGCTGAAGGAAAGGATTGGACCTCTGCTGCTCAAAATATTACTATTGTAAATCCAGTCACTCTCTCAAGTATTACCATCACAATCCCCGCAACTAAATTGGAATATATAGTTGGTGATTCATTAGATATTTCTGGTTTAGTTGTTACAGGAACATACAGCGATGATAGTACTCAGGTTGAGACAATTATTCCAGAGGATATTGCTGGTTTTGATAGTTCAGCTCCAACAGTTGGTCAAGTTCTAACCATTACAGTTGATGGTGTAACTACAAATTATACTATTGATATAGATGCTATCCCAACAGAAAATATAATTCTAAAAATTTATTCCGGGGATACTATTTTATTTGATGGACCAAAAACTGTTACAGCTTGTGCTGAATCACCAGAAGTTGATGCCCCAATTACCGTAAATGGTAAATGCGCAATAGAGCAATCTGGATTATCAAATACATGGATTTGGTATGATTCTAATTTTAGTACAAGTAGTGAATTGCCCAAAACACTCGGAGTCTTAGATGAATTAGGAGGTAGTTCAAGTGATAATGTGAATTATGTTTATTGGGGTTGGTTTAGTAATTTAAATTATGGATCTACAGCCCTCAATAAACATACTCTTATAAAGGATGAAGAACTTCTCTTAACTTACAATTCTTACCCACTTCGTATTTCAGCTTCAAAAGTTTCTGGAATAGTAGGTGACACAATAACTTTTACTGCAGAAGAAAAAAGTACTTTTGATGAAAATTGGAATATGGTTTGGACTTCATCACTAGGGGTTACAATTACACTAGGAACTCAATCTTGTATAACTATTGATGGCACTTGTTCTATTGTGTTAGATACTGTTGGTTCATTAAATGCTATTGGAAGTAAATCTTTATATGTTCCATCTGCTAGTATAGGCATAGAAATTTCAAGTAGCGGCGGTGGTAGTAGTACTGGAGGGTCTGCTATAGTTACTCTAAAAGTTTTTTCTGTTCCACAGGCATTATCTTTTCTTTCTGGAAATCAAAATGAGGATGGTTCTTTTTCAAGTGATATGTACACTGACTGGGTTGCAATTTCTGTGGCTGAAGCTGGAGATGAAGGGCAAACAATAAAAACAAAAATTTATGATTACTTAATTAGCCAAGATATTAATTCAACTATTATTACTGATTATGAAAGACGGGCTATGGCTTTGATGGCACTTAATATAAATCCATACAATGGTACTAGTATTAATTATATTGATAAAATTATTGATAGTTTTGACGGTAATCAGATAGGAGATAGTTCTATCTATAATGATGACATTTTTGGTTTAATTGTTTTGGCAAAAGCAGGTTATTTATCTAATGAAAATATTATTTTGAAAACCATAGATTTTATAATTTCTAAACAAGGAGATGATGGTTTCTGGGATAATGTTGATATAACTTCAGCTGTAATTCAAGCTTTTAAAAATTTTGAAGAAGTTAATGGTGTTTCAAATGCGATAGAAAAAGGTTTAAATTATTTAATTAGTGTTCAAAATAATGATGGTGGTTTTGGTAATTCTTTTTCAACTAGTTGGGCGTCTCAAGCTTTAACATTTAATTCACAAGCAAGTGAGACTTTAGAATATCTTGCAAATCAACAACAAGATGATGGGGGAGTTGATGATATTTCTAATTCAAATGACAATCGTGTTTGGGCTACATCATATGCTATTCCCGCAGTATTGTCTTTATCATGGAATGATATTTTAAATAGTTTTTCTAAACCAACAGTTGCTTCTTCAGGGGGTGGTAGTTATTCACCGAGTACGCCCGAGGAAAAACCTCCGTCCGCTCCGCTACCCGAGGAATTACCTCCGGCTCCAACAGAAGAAACTATTTCTGATTTAATGGCTGTAATAGAAACAATACCACAAGAACAATTATTGGAAATTATTCCTAAAGTAAAGAAACCAATAAAGAAAATTATTCTTGAAAAAGAAAACATAATTGAAGTTACTAAAATTGATGAGGTTGATGATGAGACTAAAAATCTTTTACAGGCTAGTGCTGGAAACGCTAAAAAAGGGGAGTTCTATCCAACTTGGAAAATAATTGCCCTTATTTCAGGTATTTTATTTATTGTTATAGGAGGTTTTGTTGTTAAGTTTAAAATCTGATACAATAAATAAATGCAAACGAAATTTATTTTATTTATAGGTATAGTTGTTATTATAATTGGAGGTTTAGCTTTTTTACCAGATAAAAAATCAGGAAAGTTGGATAGCTTTGCTCAATGTCTCGCAGATAGTGGAACAGAATTTTATGGTACTTTTTGGTGTTCTCATTGTCAGAATCAAAAGAAAATGTTTGGTTCATCTCAGAAATATCTTCCTTATATAGAATGTTCAACTCCAGATGGTAAAGATCAATTACAGATTTGTAAAGATGCAGGAATTGAAGGATATCCAACTTGGATTTTTCCTGATAAAACACGTCTTTCAGGTGAAATATCTTTTGAGATTTTAGTCAATAAAACAAATTGCGAATTACCTTAATAATATGCTCCACCTTAGCTAAAGCTATAGTGGGACAAGCTTAATAATTAATAGACAAAACATATGCCAGAATATTTGAATTTATTAAATAAAGTTTTATCACTGGGAACAATTTTTCTTCAAGTAGTTATTTTATTACTCGCTGTTAATTTAATTTTCTTTAGAAATACCAAGAATAAAATACTTTCTTTTTTTAAGAAATACACTTTTCATTTTGGTTTTCTAGCAGGACTTGGTGCAGTTGTTTTGTCTCTTATTTATTCAGAAATTATTGGTTTTCCAGCATGTGATTTATGTTGGGTTCAGAGAATTTTTCTTTACCCTCAATTAATATTATTTGGGCTTGGTCTGTATAAGAAAGATAAATCAATAGTTGATTATAGTTTAGCTTTTGCTATTTTAGGTTCAATTGTTTCTATTTATCATATTTATATTGAAAGTGGGGGGCCTTCAAGTTTAGGTTGTGCAACAATCAAACCAGAAAATGCTAATGAAATTTCTTGTGCAATTCGATATGTATTTGAATTTGGTTATATTACAATTCCATTAATGTGTTTAACTTTATCAGTATTTATAATTACAATTTTATTAAATTATAAATTTAAATTAAAAGTTTAAAAAATTATATAAAAAACAAAAAATACCCTTTTAAATAGGGATATTTTTTGTTACTATCCTTGCCAACCCTTTAATTTCTGTGATATAATGTAAAAATGAAGTCAGAAATTAAAAAATACAAAACTAATTATATTATTTATTAAAATAGTCGTAGTTATTAATTTAATTCAGTCGCTTATGTATACCTCCTTCGTTAAAGCTACAGCGAGTTGAGGAAAGTCTATGGCGATCTAAAAAAATATTATGTTATTATCAAATATAAAAAAAGAATCAAAAAATTTAGTTTTTATTTATACAACTTGTCCTACTAAAGAGGAGGCTCGAGATATAGGTCTTTCTGCTATAGAAAATAAGTTGGCAATTTCTGTAGATTATTGGTTGATTGAGTCGATTTATCCATGGAAAGGAGTTATTCAGCAGGTTGAACAATATATGTTAATGTTAACTTCCCAGAAATGCCTAGGAGAAAAACTTATTAAGTTTATTAACAGAATGCATTCATATAATACCCCAATAATCGTAATGAGTGAAACAAGTCAAGTAAATTATTCATATAAATTTTGGATGGATGGATTGTTGGGTAAAGATGACAAATATCTAACAGAAACTGAAGCTAGAAGAAAAAAAGTAGAAGATGAGGAGGGAGTTTATCATTATGGTAAACTAAAGTAGTGATAGTAGAATAGTAAGGGTAACTTTATAGAAACCCTCTAAATAGGGCATGAAGACTTATTTGGAGAGAATTATGGAAAATAAAAAGCAAACAAAGAATTGCCAAAATTGCCAAAATTGCCAAAAGGATTTCGTTATTGAATCCGATGATTTTTCTTTTTATGAGAAAATTAAAGTTCCACCACCTACTTTTTGTCCGGAGTGTCGGATGATTAGAAGATTAACCTGGAGGAATGAAAGATCTTTATTTAAAAGAAATTGTGATTATTCAGGGGAGTCTATTATTGATATGTTTCATCCTGAAATAAATGTAAAAGTCTACAATAATGATATTTGGTGGAGTGATAAATGGGATCCGACAGTTTATGGACATGATTATGATTTTTCAAAACCATTTTTTCAGCAATACAAAGAACTATTAGAAAAAGTTCCACTTCAAAATCTAGGAAATAATAGATGTATTAACTCTTCTTATGGTAACCATAACGCAGATTGCAAAAATTGTTATTTAGTATATGCCTCATATGAAAATGAAGATGTTATGTATTCACAAGGTGCTACTAGTCTAAAAAACTGTATTGATACTTATTCAATAATGAAATCGGAACAGTGTTATGAAGACGTTCTTTCTGTTTTTCTTTATGATACACATTTTTCTTATGACTCTGATGAATCAATTAATTCTTATTTTTTAAAAACTTGTGTTAATTGTCAAAATTGTATTGGTTGTATTAATCTTCGTAATAAAAAATATTGTATTTTAAATAAGCAGTATACAAAAGAGGAGTATTTAAAAGAAAAAGAAAAACTAGATTTTGGTAGCCATAAAACACTTTCATTATTCAAAGAAAAATTCAAAAATTTTATTCTAAGTTACCCTAATAAATATGCTGTTATTTTAAAATCTTTAAATGTTATAGGAGATAATGTAATGAATGCTAAAAATATCTACTATGGTTTTGATGTTTATGGAGATATTGAAGATTCAAAATTTGTAGCTCATGGGTTAGGGGCTAAAGATAGTTATGATATGTATGGGTTTGGGGCCGGAGCTTACTTAATGTATGAGGGAGCTGATTCAGGACTTAAGGCTTCTAATGTGTATTTTTCAGTTTTAACTCATAGTTGTACGAATACTTACTATACTTATATGTGCTATAACTCTAAGAATCTTTTTGGATGTATTAGTATAAGAAAAGGGGAATATATGATATTAAATAAAAAATATTCTAAAGAAGAATATAAAGAATTAGTTCCAAAAATTATCAAACACATGAATGATATGCCGTATATAGATAGTAATGGAAGGGTATATAAATATGGAGAATTTTTTCCAAGCGAATTATCTCCATTTGCTTATAATGAAACAATTGCCCAAGAATATTTTCCTAAAAAAATAAATGAGATGAAAGAACAAGGTTATATTTACAGAAAGCCCCTAAATAAAGATTATAAAATTACAATTAAAAGTGAAGATTTACCAGATCATATAAAAGATGTTAAAGATGAAATTTTAAATGAAACCATTTCTTGTCCGAATAATGGCAGTGAATTAACTCAATGTACTCAAGCATATCGTATTGTTAAAGATGAATTAAATTTTCTAAGAAAACACAATATTGCCTTACCCAGACTCTGTTCTAACTGTAGACACTATGAAAGACTTGCTCAACGTAATCCAATGAAACTCTGGACCAGAACTTGCATGAAAGAAGGTTGTACTAATGAATTTGAAACCAGTTACGCACCTGAGAGGGAAGAGATAGTTTATTGTGAGTCTTGTTATCAAAAAGAGGTATATTAAACTTTACCTCAACTTACGCTATCGCGCGTTTTCGGTAAAGTGATGTAATTGGAAGTCATACTAATAAATAGAGACATCACTAGAGATATCACTAGGGATTAATATGACTTTATTAAAGTTTTACTACGGGGTATAATATATTTATGCATGTTGATGAAAAAACAATTGTAAGTCTTTTAAATAATTCTGGTTTAGTTAATAAAAATGATGTGGCTATGGCTCTTAAAAAAGCTAAAGAAACCAATCAGTCTATTGGAGCTATTTTAATTAGTGATAGTAAATTAACTGAAAAAGATTGGGGGAGTATGCAGGCTGTTTCGCTTGGCATTCCTTTTGTTAGTTTAAAAGGAGAAAAAATCGAACCAGAAGTTCTTAATTTAATTCCTGAACCAATTGCTCGAAATAGTAATATTATTGCTTATAAAAAGAGTCGTCTTGGTCTTGAAGTGGCGATGTTAGATGTTGACAACCTTTCAGTTATTGATTTTATAAAGAAAAAAGTAGGCTTAAAGATCCTTCCACGCATGACCAGCTCTGATTCTATTAAAGAAGTTTTAACTCAGTATAAAAAAAGTCTGGAAGCTGATTTTCAGGAAATTATTAAAAAGGAAAGTTCTTCAGTAAAATCTTTTAATTTTGAAGGGAAAGAGGATACTCCAACTGAAGAAAAATCAGAAAAAGAATTAAAGGAATTAGCAGAAGATTTACCAATTATTAAAATTGTTGATACGCTAGTTTCTCATGCTATTTTACAAGGAGCTTCTGATATTCATATTGAACCAGGGGAGGGGTCTCTAATTATTCGCTACAGAATTGATGGAATTTTACATGACGCCATGGTTCTTCCAAAAGATACTGCTTCAGGAATTGTTGCTCGTATTAAAGTTCTTTCCAATTTGAAATTAGATGAAAAACGTCTTCCACAGGACGGTAGATTTAAAATTTCAAATGAACAAGGACGAGTATCTTTTCGTGTTTCAACTCTTCCAACCTACTATGGAGAAAAAACTGTTATTCGTATTTTACGAGAAAATTCTAAAGGATTTACTCTTGAAGGATTAGGTTTTCACGGCGAAGCCTTGGAACGTATTCATGGTGGATTAAAAAAACGAGATGGAATGCTTTTAGCAACGGGTCCAACAGGTTCTGGTAAGACAACAACTTTGTATACAATGTTAGATCTTTTAAATACTCCAGATGTAAATATTTCTACAGTAGAAGATCCAATAGAATATCAAATGCCTCGCATAAATCAGACTCAAACTAAATCAGAGATAGGTTTAACTTTCGCTAATGGTTTACGTACCCTACTTCGACAAGACCCTGATATTATAATGGTTGGAGAAATTCGTGATGGAGAAACAGCGGGTCTAGCTATTAATGCTGCTTTGACTGGTCACCTTGTTTTATCTACTATTCACACCAACTCAGCTGCTGGAGCCATTCCTCGAATGATTGATATGGGTGTTGAATCTTTCTTGATTACTTCAACTGTTAAAACAATTATTGCTCAACGTTTGGTTCGTAGACTAACAGATAAAAAGGAAAAATATTTTTTAAGTGAAGGTGAAAAGAAAGAACTTTCTAAAATTGTTGACCTTGACCGAGTTCTTAAATTTTTGAAAACTGAAAAAATTGTTGATAAAAATGCAACCTGGGATAAAATTCCTTTTTATAAACCTGTAGGAGATAAGGAAAATGAAGATGGATATAAAGGACGTGTTGGACTTCATGAAGTTTTGGAGGTTAGTACTACTATTAGAGAAATGATTTTAAAAGGTTCAACAAATGATGAGATTGAAGAAAAAGCTAAAGAAGAAGGAATGATGACTATGTTGGAAGATGGTGTTTTTTAGCTGTTCAAGGTGTTACCTCAACCGAAGAAGTTTTGCGTGTCGTTTCTGAATAAAATTAATGACTATAGGTCAGACCTATGGACAAAAGATGAAATTTAAGTATAAAGAACAAAATAAGAGTGGTCAGATTATTGAGGGTATCAAAGAAGCCTCTGATAAGTTTTTTGTCGCTAAAGAGATTAGAGATAAAGGAAACATTCCTTTATCAATTGATGAATATAAAGAAGCGGGGAAGTTTTTTTTGTCTAAAATTTCTCTCTTTAATAAAATTTCTCTATCTGAAAAAATAATTTTTACTAATAATCTTAGTGGAATGCTTTCTGCTGGATTAGCTTTGACTAGAGCCTTATCTGTTCTTGAGAAGCAATCAACTAACCCAGGGATGATTAAAGTTGTAAAAAGTTTAATTGATGAAGTTAATAGGGGAGGAACATTATCTTCAGGTATGAATAAATTTCCAAATGTTTTTTCCTCAGTTTTTATTTCGATGGTTCGCTCAGGAGAAGAATCTGGAGGACTACCCAGAGTTCTTTCTGAAATTGGAGTTACTTTAAAAAAAACATATGATTTAAATAAAAAAATTAAAGGAGCAATGATTTATCCATCAATAATTATTGGAACTATCTTTTTAATAGGAATTTTAATGATGATTTATGTTGTTCCTACTTTAACTGAAACATTTAAAGACCTAGGGACAGAGCTTCCAGGATCAACTCAATTTATTATTTGGCTTTCCGATTCTCTTAGTGAAAATACCCTCGCTTTTGCTTTGATAATTCTTGCTATTGTTGGAGGTTTTATTGCTTTTGCTAGACTTAAGTCTACTCAAAAATATTTTGATTTTCTTGTTTTACACTTACCTATTATTGGAAATTTAATTAAAGAAACATATGCAGCTCGGACAACTAGAATGATGTCCTCTCTTTTATCTTCAGGAGTTGATCTATCTAAGGCTTTGTCTATTACTGAAGATGTTCTTAGTAATAGTTATTATAAAAAAGTTATTAATGGTGCTATTTCGGCTATTGAAAAAGGAATTCCTCTCTCAGTTTCATTTAAAGATAATATTAATCTTTATCCAGTAATGGTTGGAGAAATGATTGAAGTTGGAGAAGAAACTGGAAAGTTATCCCAAATGCTACTTGATGTGGCAGTATTTTATGAAAATGAAGTTGATGATAAAACAAAAAATCTTTCCACCATTATTGAGCCAGTTTTGATGGTCTTTATTGGTGGAGCAGTAGGATTTTTTGCCATATCAATGATTTCACCTATGTATTCAATTATGGATACGATTCATTAATTATGATAAAAATATTTAACAACAAAGGTTTCAGTTTAATTGAAATGCTAATCATTGTGGCAATTATGTTTTTAGTTAGCTTAGTAGCTATGCCTAGTCTAATTAATTTTCAAAGAGAACAAAGTCTTAAAAATACAACAGAAAGTATAGTTTCTCTTTTGAATAAAGCTAAGTCTGATTCTTTTTCTTCTTTAAATTCGAATAACTACGGTGTTCATTTTGAAAATAATTATATGGTTTATTTTTCAGGAAGCACTTTTGAAGAATCGGGTCCAGATAATAGAACAATTGATTTTGAGTCAGGTACTAGTTTGCTAGTAATTGGAGGTATAAATTTAAATGGTGGAGGAGAGGATATTATTTTCCCTCGTCTAACAGGCGATACTATTGGTTATGGTACAATTGTTATACAGTTAACAGCTAAACCCGATAATAAAAAAACAATTACAATAAGTAAAACTGGTTCTATAAGCTCAGATTAAAATAATTTAATAATATGAAATATTTAACTTTTAACAAAAAAAATAAATTTGTTTCCAACAAGGGTTTTTCCATTGTTGAGGTTATTATTGCTACTGCCATTATTTCAGTTACTATTTTTGCTTTGATGTCTACAGCTCAAAAGGGGATAGAGCTTTCTAATCAAGCGCTTAGACAATCTCAAGCTAATACTTTACTTGAAGAAGGGGCAGAAGCTGTTAAATCAATTCGTGATGCAGATTGGGTTACAATAGCTGATTTAACTTTAGATACAGATTATTATTTATTTTTTAATATAACTACCAATATCTGGTCTCTTAATTTATCTTCAATAACACCCAGTGGTTCAATTCCAATATATCCAATTGATTCAATTTTTACTCGCACAGTTCTTGTTTCCTCCGTTGATCGTGATGCTAATGATGACATTATTGAATTAGGTACACTGGATCTTAAAACAAAAAAAATAAATATTACAGTTTCTTGGATAGCATCTGGGGGATTAAAATCAAAATCTTTAAGTTTTTATTTGGCTGATATTTTTAATTAAATCAAAATGAGTAAGGAATATATAAATAAAAAAAATAATGTTATTTTTAAAAAAGGCCCGCCCGACGTAGCTTTGGCGAAGGCGGGTTTTTCCATCGCTGAAATAATTATTTATTTAGCAATTTTCACTATGGTTTCTATTTTAGTGATTAATTCATTTATTACAATTACAAAATCATTTACCACGACTCACACAAATAGAGATTTACTTGAATCAGGAATAACATCCATGGAAAGAATGTCTCGTGAAATTCGTCAAGCTAGTAGTATTGATTTAGCTGGAAGTAGTTTGAGTACCGGAATTTTACAACTTAACAGTACTGATGGGGCAAGTAATCCTGTTGTTATAAACTTCAGTAAAGAAAGTTTAGTTCTTAATCTTTATCAAGATAATATTTTATCTGGTAATTTACTTGGACAAAATATTGAGATTGATAATTTAATTTTTAGACGAATTACTACAACACAAGGGGAGGCAGTGAAAATAGAGATGACCATTCATGATACTAATAGTAAAATAAATAAATCAGCCAATTTTTATAATACGATAATTTTAAGAGGAGGGTACTAATAATTACGAATTAATAATTACAAATTACGAATGAAAAAAATAGTTAAAACAGAATACAAAACAAATGGAGGGGCAGCAATGATGATTCTTGTTTTCTTTTTTGTTTTTATTAGTTTGACTATTTTAGTTGGGATTGTTACCCCAGTTGTTCGTGAATTTAAAATTGTTTCTGATAATTTTAAATCAAAACAATCTTATTTTTTAGCTGAATCGGGAATAGAAGATGTTGTTTATCGAATAAAAAATAATTTATTATTTGATACAAATGAGAATTTAATTTTAGGAGATTCTTCTGCTACAACAACAATTACTGATATATCTAGTGGTTTAAAAGAAATCATTTCTTTAGGAGACACAAATTTTAGTCAACGAAAAGTAAGTACGACAATTAGTACTGGAATTGGGGTCTCATTTAGTTATGGAATTTTGACTGGGAATGGTGGTTTTATTATGGATAATAATTCAAAAGTTATTGGTAGTGTTTATTCTAATGGTCCTATTACGGGATCTGGTTTTATTACAGGTAGTGCGACTTCAGCAAACCTTAGTAGTTTAATCTCAGATCAATCAAATGGATCTGGGGACCCTTCTTATTCTATAAGTTTTGGTAAAACAAGTAGTACTCAAGATTTCGCTCAGAGTTTTAAAACTAGCACTACTGATGTAATAAATATGGTTCAATTATATATAAAAAAAATAGGGAAACCATCAAATTTAACTGTTCGAATTACTAGTGATTCAAACGGGGAACCTTCAACAAATACTCTTACTTCTGGTTCGCTTTCTGCTTCCCTTATTTCTGACAATTATGGTTGGGTAGACATTCCGTTTTCGAGTAATCCCGAACTTACTGCTAATACAACATATTGGATAGTTGTTGATTATGGGTCTACTTCTGATTCAAAATATTATAAAATTGGAGCTAATGTTGATTATACAAATGGTATTGGTAAAATTGGTAAATATGAAGGATCTTGGAATAATACTAGCCCTTCAGGATTAGATGGATATTTTAATTTATATCTTGGTGGAGCAACAGGTTTAATAGATGGAATAACTATTGGTGAAAATGGTATTGGAAGTGTTTATGCCCATACTGTTAATAATTCAATTATTGCTGATACAAATTATTGTAAAGTTGGAATTGGTAATAATAAATCTTGTAATACTTCACGGGATGATCCAGTTCAAATAGCTATGCCAATTTCTGATCAAAATATTTTAGATTGGAAAGATCAAGCAGCTATAGGTGGCACAATTACTGGAAATTATTCTCTTTCTTCAGATACTACTTTGGGCCCCAAAAAAATAACAGGTGATTTAATTGTATCTGATGGGAATACACTTACGGTAAGTGGAACTATTTGGGTTCAAGGTAATTTAGTTGTAGATAATAATGGAATAATTAAACTTAGTTCTGGTTACGGAAGTTCTGAAGGAGTTATTGTTGCTGATGGAACTATAACTCTTGGTAATAATGTTATTTTTGAGGGATCTGGTGCCACAGGAAGTTATGTAATGGCTCTTAGTACATCAAGTTCATCTTCCGCTATTTCATTATCAAATAATTCTGGAGCAGTTACTTTATATGCTGCAAATGGAACAATAAATGTAGCTAATAATGGTACAGCTAAATCATTAACAGGACATTATATTCATTTAAGTAATAATGCGATTATTACTTATGATAGTGGTTTAGCAAATACAAATTTTGTAAGTGGACCATCTGGTTCATGGAGCATAGATAGCTGGAAAGAGGTGGAATAATTATAAATTTAGATTAATTTCATTTCTGTGGTATAATTGATAAATGAGAAAGATTCTTGTTGGTAATTGGAAAATGAACCCTGAGTCTGTAAAAGAAGCAAGGGTTATTTTTAATGATATAGCCAAAAGGGTAAAAGGTTTTAAAAAGATAGATATTATTATTTGTCCTCCATTTCCTTTTTTATTTATTAATAATGAATTAAAAAATAAAAGTATTCACTTAGGGTCCCAAGATGTTTTTACTGAAACTAAGGGTGCTTATACTGGAGAAATTTCTTCAAAAATGCTTACGAGCCTAGGAGTTAAATATGTTATTTTAGGGCACTCTGAACGTCGAGCACTTGGTGATACTGACCAGATTATAAATAAAAAGATTCTAGCAGTATTAAAAGAAAAATTAATTCCAATTTTATGTATTGGAGAAAAAACTCGTGACAGTAATGGTTTTTATCTTGCCTTTATTAAACATCAATTAGTTGAATGTTTATTTAAAGTACCAAAATCTCAAATAAAAAATATAGTTATTGCCTATGAACCTATTTGGGCTATTGGAGATAAATCAAAAAATGAGGCAACTAAAGATGAATTTATAGAAATTCAAATTTTTATAAAAAAAATAATTGCTGATATTTATAATATTAAAATAGCCAGTATTGTTAAAATAATTTATGGTGGTTCGGTCCATTCCTCAAATGCTAAAGAGTTTATAGAAAGTGGGGCTGATGGTCTTCTTGTTGGTAGAGATAGTATTATTCCTAAAAAATTTGAAGAAATTATTAATGTAATAAAATAATAAATTTTTATATATGAAATCAATTAAAGAAATAAAAACTATCGAAAAAAAAAGAATTTTAGTTAGAGTTGATTTTAATGTACCCATGAAGAATGGGAAAGTTCTTGATGATTTTCGAATTAAAAAATCAATTGCAACAATAAAATATTTACAAAAGAAAGAAGCAATTGTTATTTTGATTGCTCATTTAGGAGAGGATGGAGGAGAGAGTCTTAAGCCTATATTTTTAAGATTAAAAAAATATCTTCCGAAAGCTCAATTTATTGAAGCTCCTGTTTTAGGAATGGAAACATTTGATGCTTTAAAAGAACTTCAGAAAGGAGATGTTGTTTTACTGGAAAATATACGTAATGATGATGGAGAAGTAAAAAATTCACCATCTTTTGCTAGAGGACTTTCTCGTTATGCAGATATATATGTTAATGAAGCATTTTCTGTTTGTCATCGAGCCCATGCTTCTATTGTTGGTCTTCCTAAACATTTACCGAGCTATGCAGGATTACAATTATTAGAGGAAATAGAGAATTTATCAAAAGTTTTTGATCCTCAACATCCATTCCTTTTTATTCTTGGTGGAGCAAAATTTGAAACAAAAATTCCTTTAATAAAAAAATTTCTTCGTCAGTCTGATGATGTTTTTATTGCTGGAGCATTAGCTAATGATTTTTTCAAAGCAAAAGGATATGAAGTAGGAGAGTCTTTGGTTGGACCTAGTAATTTTCAAATACCTTCTCTTTTAAAAAGACCTAATTTACTTCTTCCAAGTGATGTGGAGGTTGTTAAGGGTTCAACTTCTCGTTTTAGTTTATCTAATGAAGTTAATTCTGAAGAATCAATTGTTGATATTGGGCCTAAATCAATTAAAGAATTAGAGGAATTAATAGAAAAAGCAAAATTTATTCTTTGGAATGGGCCACTTGGTAAATATGATAGTGGTTTTGATAAAGCAACAGAATCTATTTTAAAAACAATTTCAAAATCAAAAGTATATAGTGTTATTGGAGGGGGAGATACTGTTTCAATTATTTCAAAACTTAAAATGGAAGATAAATTTAATTTTGTTTCCACTGGAGGAGGCGCTACTTTAGATTTTTTAACAAAAGAAACCCTACCAGGAATCAAAGCTCTGAAATAAATAAAAGTAAAAAATGTATTATCACTCTTTGACGGCCGTCAGCAAGTGATAATAGATAATATTAAATAGGATAAAACAAATAAAAAAATTCTTATAAGGAGTTTTTTATTTGTTGAGCTGTTTCTTCTTGATCTTCTTTTGTTTTATATGTTGTTGTTTTGAATTGTGGTAGGTTATCATCCAAGTTTCTTGGTATTAGGTGTATGTGTAAATGAGGTACATCTTTTCCAACTACGACTAATTGGACAAAATCACAACCGAGGCTTTCTCTCATTTTTTTAATTATTTTATTTGCTGTAATAAAAATATTAGAAATTATTTCATCAGGAGTTTCATGTATCCAAACATGGTGTTCTTTGGGTATTAATAAAGAATGACCTTTGGAGACAGGATTAATATCTAAAAAACAAAGAAATTTATCATCCTCATATATCACGGACGAGGGTATTTTTTTGTCTATAATCCTACAAAACAAACAATTATTCATATTTTAAAGATAACATATACTGAATCTAAATATTACTTGACATAACATATTTAATATGCTTCAATATAAAAGAAGGTAAAAATCCAGCCTAATAAATGGATTATTTTGTTATTTATAATTTTTTAAAAAGGAGACAAAAGCATGAAAAAAAATGCAGACAGAACCAAAAAGCCGAGTATTTCCGAAAGATTGGAACAGCTTGGCTCGCTTGCCGGATTTATTGTTGATTTTTTGGCAACACTACTCTCATTTGAGCAAGTGAACTATTGGCTTGGTCACAAGACTGAGCTTAAGAAAAAACTTCGGGAAGTTTTTTCGGTTAATATCGTTGAGTTTGTTTCAAAAGTTTTTCAAAAAACAAACGCAATTAAGATTACCAAAAGCTCTACATCGTTCATGGTTGGGAAGGATTCCGTCATGAATTTTCTTGAGCCTGTTATTAAAAGGGAAAAGGAATTAGGAAATCCTTATCCTTCTATAGATAAGGACCTTTGGGACTATTTTGAAGGAAAGACTATTCCCAGAATTTTGGATTTTACTTCAGTGATTTATCGGTTTGCTGTGAGTTTAACCCATAAGCAAATTTTGGATGAGGCTGAAAGTACCGGAATTAAGAAAGTCTATACCTATTTGGAAGGACTTTCAATAATCCAGCAAGCTATAGTGAATGGGGAAGTTGATAAAAAGGGGACGGGTATTATCGTCTACTTCAAAGTAGATGGAATCGATAGTTTGTACCGTTTCAGCGCGTGTCGCTATGACGATGGTCGGCTCGACGTCAGCGTTCTCGAGGTCTACCTCGACGGTGAGTGGGACGCTGGTGATGGTGCCTGCTTCAGCAACTGAAACTTTGTTTCCTAATAGAATTTAAAGGCTCTTTGATACTTTGTATCTTTGAGCCTTTTACTTTTTATTATATAATAAAAAAAGAACCTTTCGAGACTCTTAGGTTACGGCTTGAGGGTAAAGATTCTAGAAAAATAATCTGTGAGAATTGTGTCGGTCATGGCTTATACAAGAGTACAATTATATTTCTAAATTAAAAAAGAAAATGTTGGTGGAAATAGTTGGTAGACTTTTAGGTCTCAAATAATATAGAGCACAATCTCTGGCATTTAGTTGCGCTTAGATTGGCAGTGAAATAGATGGCTATTTCCATAAGTTTGTACCGTTTCAACGCGTATCGCAATGACGATGGTCAGCTCAACGTCAACGTTAACAAGGTCAACCTCGACAATGAGTGGAACGCTGGTGATGGTGCCTGCTTCAGAAACAATATTTTTCTCCGCAAATTATTTCTGCGGAGTTTTGTTTTGAAGCCCTTTCTTCCAGCCACCAAGCATTCGTCCGATTTCATCAAGTTGAGTTGATATTAAAGTGTATTTTTCATTAGATAAGCATTTATTTTCCCAAGAAATTTGAAGGAAAAATTTTGCCCCATCTAATTTTGAAATAGTGACAGTTAATCTATTAATTTTGTTTTCTCCCGAAAGATATTGAGAAACAAAAATATTTTCTAAAAGTTCTAAAAAATATCCTTCGATTTTTTCTCCAATCGTTCGACGATAGGTTTTAGGAAAATCAATGAAAATTTTAAACCAAAAAGAATAAGCGTCTTTTGCTTTTAAGAGCACCATAGGTGCTCGGGGGGGGGGTAAATGATATATTCATATAATTGAAATAAAATGAAAAAATTTAATAATAATTATAATAATATCATATCTATTGAAAACTTACTTTTAGCTTGGCAAGAATTTTTAAAAGGAAAAAGAAACAAAAAAGATGTAGAAGAGTTTCAATTAAGATTAATGGATAATATTTTTGATTTATATAATGATTTAAAAAATAAAAAATATAAGCATGGGAGTTATAAAGCATTCAAAATAAACGATCCCAAATCAAGAGATATACACAAAGCAGAAGTAAGAGACAGGCTTTTACATCATGCTATCTACAGAATACTTTACCCATATTTTAATAAAAAATTCATTTATGATTTATATTCATGCCGATTAGAAAAAGGAACACATAAAGCGATAAATAGATTTAGAGATTTTTATAGAATTGTTTCAAAGAATAATACAAAAACCTGCTGGATTTTAAAGTGTGATATCAGAAAATTTTTTTCTAGTATTAATCATAAAATTTTAAAAAATATTCTAAACAAATACATTAAAGATGAAAATATATTAGGGTTATTAAATCAGATTATAAATAGTTTTAAAACAAATAATAATAATATCTTTTCATCCAAATATACTATCGCAGATAACGATGGAAAAGGATTACCTCTTGGAAATTTGACTAGTCAATTACTGGTAAATATTTATATGAATGAATTTGATCAATTTGTTAAACGTGAATTAAAAGTTAAATATTATATCAGATACGCTGATGATTTTGTGATTTTTTCTCAAGTTAAAGAAAATTTAGAAAAAACTTTAAAACAAATGAAAGAATTTTTATTAAATAATTTAAAACTAAACATGCACTCAGACAAAGTTTATATTAAAACAATATCTTCAGGTGTTGATTTTTTGGGTTGGGTAAATTTTCCAAAATATAGAGTTTTAAGAACTTCAACAAAAAGGAGAATGTTTAGAAATATTAATAAAAATTCTAAGAAAGAAATAATAATATCGTATTTAGGGATGCTTTCTCATGGGAATGGGTATAAATTAAGTAAAAAAATCAAATTTTTTAATCAAATTTATTTTATATGATACAATCAGAACTATGCCAAACCATGAAGAATTACTTGATATTCTACTTAAAAATAG
>Ga0180007_10003049_pt1 | contig 19085 bp, 10 predicted proteins | sample MM_PC_MetaG_FD_121122 | JGI IMG/M metagenome (GOLD analysis project Ga0180007, IMG submission 121122) | Groundwater microbial communities from the Aspo Hard Rock Laboratory (HRL) deep subsurface site, Sweden - MM_PC_MetaG | ecosystem: Environmental > Aquatic > Deep subsurface > Groundwater... | reverse complement strand
TTCTGCGTGTGAGATCGTTGCGATTATAAACATAAAGACCGCGTCTGCTTAGTAGATGGGTAACTTCTTTTTAAAAACAGAGTGCAGCAAATTAACAGCACTCTGTTTTTATATATTGTAACAGGGGTCAGCTCACGAAACGGAAAAAATCGTACGCTAAGGTTTAATTATTGTGAATTGTTACAAAGGTCTGAATTTCTTAGTAACCCACAACTTATTCAACGGATTATTTGTTATCCGGTTTTGGTTATTTTAAGCAAATTTATATCATAAGTATAAATATTTTATGTGCTACCAATCTTGATTGCTATAATGAAATCCCAAACAATATTTACGAATTGGTCTAGACATCGTTTATTGGTGAAAGGAAATTAGATAAGGAGGGATAATATGTTAACCAATATGTTAACCAACGATTATATTTCTACCGTCGCACTTGAGAAGTGGCCTCGGATGAATTCTCATCAATAATCCTCTTAGCACGAAACCAGCGAAGATTGGTTGACCATATTTTCAATAAGTGATCACTCGAATTTCCTAAGACAACCTCTTTACGTATACAATTTTTTTTCGGCTTAAATCTTATTCCACATCCTCAAGCCACACCTATATCTCCGATTATTTCCTAACCCCACTTCGCTGTGATGTACTTTCCTTTGATTAACAATTTTATAACCAATTTATGGAAAGCCATTCTCCTTGTTTGCCCAACCTTTTACGGAAAAAACCAAAATTGGTAGCGATTTACTGCCAATTTTGGTATCTAATCAGAGTGACCGTCCTTCGGAAATTCCAACGGCTGTTCTAATTCAACTGATCAATTTGCGATAGATTGAGTAACAGAAACCGTTTCCAGGAAGGCGTTGACCACCACTGGGTCAAACTGAGAGCCAGAATTCTTTTTAATCTCTTTTAGTGCATCCTCTTGTGTAAGTGCCTGACGATAGGGACGACTATCGAGCATACTGCCGTACGCATCAGCCACCGCGATAATCCGTGCCGCCATGGGAATTTTGTCACCTTTAAGGTTATCAGGATATCCATCTCCATCATACCGCTCCCGAATATTGTGCAAAACAGTTCCTACCTTACGGAAATGCGACAACGGGCTGATCAGTCTCTCACTCTTTACAGGATAGTGATGGAGCACTTTCAATTCACCCTTACTCAACGGACCAGTCTTGAGTAATACTTCATCGGGCACTTCAACTTTACCAATATCATGCAATAATGCTGCCCAACGGATAACAGTTTGTTCATCCTTGGAAAGACCAAGCAGATTGGCGGTTCTTTGAGACCACTCAGCCACTCGCATTGAGATCGTGCGGATTTTGGTGTCACGGGCATCCATCGCATCTGCCAGGTTTAATGCCAGATCCATATAGCTCTTTTCAATTTGTTCGAACATCCAGACGTTTTGGAGAGCCAACGCTGCTGTATTGGCAAATGAAAATGCCACTTCACGATCTCTACTCGGCCAATCTACGATATTTTCGTATAATCCGGCGATCAGACCGATCATATTTCCAGAATGAATCACTGGGACGAATTTGATAGATTTGATCCCCTTGGTGATTAAATAATTTTTAAAGTGTTTCGTCAAAGATGACCTTTGAATATCGGTAACCAACATTGGATATTGGTTGGCATTGAACATATTTAGTAGAGTAGCTCCCTCCTCAGTGACTATTTGAGAGATATCCGATTTGTCGATACCGAAGGTCCAAGAGGTGGCAACCTTTTCATTCTCACGTAACATGAGTACCAGCAAATTGGTGTTAAGCAAACTAACGGCTCCCTGTCCAATCAAGGGGATCATGTCTTCCATCGCAGCCAGTCGGTTTATCGTAGAAGTGACATTGGTCAACCGTTTGATCATATCAAATTGTGATTGAATCTCCTGATAAGATTGGATGCCATCTATTGCCAGACCCACTTGATGAGTAGCAATTTCAACCATCTCTATTTCTTCAATCGTCCAGTCTCTTGCATTCTGAGAGGCAATGCAGATGTACCCAATACGGTCATTATTTCTCAACATCGGGGCAAGGATGAATGCGCGAGTGCCAAAATGTTTCATCACCCCAGCCAAGTCAGGATTCCCACTATCATCCATACCCAAATTGCGCACGACTGTGGTCTGTTTGAACTGCTTTCCTCGTTTTTGTAAAATGGCCCCGATTTGATAATCAGCTTCAATTGAAAATCCGTGTAGTCCGCAAATTTCATTAGCCTTCACCAAAACCAACGAAGTACCCATCGCGTTGGTGAGATATTCGGCGGTAGTTTCGAGAAAATCCGTCACGCTCGAAGTGAAGGTGGTGCTTTCGATAATCTGGTTTAAAGTGGTTTGGAGGGTGCTTAGACGGTTGTTCGACTCGGTGAGCCGGTTCTGTCCAATGGCAAGCGAGGCCAAATTGCCAAGATGAATTAGTGAATTGACATCTTCTTCTGTGAATGGTTTCATCCCGTTTATGCGGGTCATCTGTAACACACCTACGCTCTCTCCTTGAATAGTGAGGGGGACTGAGAGAATCGTGGTTATCGGTTCATCTTTTTTTACAATTTTTATTGAACGTCCAGTCCAGGTGCGATAATCGTGGATGATCAAAACCTTGCCGGTTTCGACTACTTTACCGGCCACATCTTCACCAAATCGGTAAGATTTATCAGTATATTCCTTGGGAGTGTTGTAGGAAGCTGTTGGTACAACTTCACTGCGATCAGGGTCAGTGATGAAAAGTACACCATAAGAACAATCCAAATCCTCCACGCTCCGTCGCACCAAATCGTTTAATGTTGGTAATAAATTGAAATGATGAGTGATATCGGTCGAAAAACTTCGAAGGGTTTCATGGTGTTGGCTGCGGACAGTCAATTCATGACTGAGGAAAATCTGAGAGATCAAATAAGATACCTGTACACAGAATTGGATCTCTTCAGGATTCCACTTTCTTTCTTTGATTGTATCCAGACGCAATATACCCGTTACCTGGTTGACTGCACGGATCGGAACGTGAAGGCAGGTTTTGACTCCGCTGTTAAGCCAATATGATGATGGAAGTTGAACCACACGCGGGTCAGTGGAGCGGTCATAAACAATAATGCTCTGTTCAGTTTGGAGAGCTGTTCGATAGTAATGGCTGGGCGCAAGGTCTACCCAGTCATGTGGAAAAGGATTTTTAGTTTGGCTCTTGAGCACGCTGCAGCGAATTTCTTGATTCTTTGGATTGAACTGCCATATACTGACTTGGTCAACATCCATTACGTTGGCCACCTGCTCTACGATCGTCGTGAGAATATGGGTTAATGGCATGCTTTCCGGATCCATCTGGTTAGCAAGCTTAACAACTACATCTTCATATTTCTTGTTCTTGATATTTTCCATAGCAATTCCTCCTAATACTACTAATGAGGGAAACGCCAGAATATTTAACAACTCTGCGCAGGAACCTGCGCCGGTTATGCAATGGTGTGCTTGAATGGATGAAAATGTGGATTGGGATGTAAAACAATGGGACCAGAGCAGGTGGACCCGTGACAATTGCACTCATTACGTGCATTTGGCGTTTGGATAATAAAACAATCCTAAAAATAGTATAAGTCATCCATAATAATTAATCAATGATCGTAGGAGGAAATATAGCTATTATTACGAATTCGTTCTACGATGAGGTAATTGACCAGCAATTGATTAACCATTAGATTTGAAGGGGTTTGAAATATTTCAGTTTGGGTTTTTGCTGTAGAGAAACATTCTTTAGATTCATCTCAGGTTGAAGTTTAATCAACTGTCAATAACCCAACGAGAGAGCGGTTATCGTTTGCTTAATGTATTTTGGATACTTTCACTTAGTTTACCATAGTCAATATCGGTACAAGAGTTTAAATAATGATTGTTGATATCCTTCAGCCCATTATGACCCCTATAGTATATTCCCACTGTCGGATGACACGGATTCGGTCATATCCTATCGCTCCGTTTCAAGAGTTTTGTCAAGAGTGTCATCGTGAGCTGCCCAATTAACTTACTCTTTATCGGTATAGTGCTCATTTTCTCAATGTTTTGAGGTCCATTTATGAGGATAAGCTATTAGATTAAATGCGTCAGGAGTTATAGAAAAAGAAGTTGCCGTATAGATAATTAGTTAAAACTCTGTATAATGAAATTTAAGAGAAAACAATTTTATATGTGTTTATTTGTAGAGGGGAAGGGATTTATGTTTATTTATTTCAATTTGCGTTGTTTTTTTTCACGAAATCAAAAAAAAACAGGTCAATTTAAAAACACACAATTCCTGAAAAATGATACATGGTATTACTCAAAGCAAACCATTCTGGGCTTGGTGGTTGGTTTGATTATCCCCTTGCTTATTGTTCAATATTCGAAATATACCCTGGGCATCTTGGAAAAACAGGAACCTGCTTTCGCGGGAGAATATTTATCTTCTACCAAATACCTTGAACCATTTTTAAGCTTTAAGCTTAAGACCCTAGGCTGTGGCAAATTCTCTTAACCTGTGCGTCGGGCCGTGATGGATAAAACCCAAGATCAGCCAAGTGCACAAGCAGCACAAAAGAGGAAATGGAGTAATAACCATGACTATTCAGTCAGATAATCGGCTTAATTCAATATCAAGGTTATTCGCACGCGTTGGAAGCCTGGTGGTTGTCTTCATCGGTTGTCTGGTACTGATAGGCTGGTCCTTTGATATCGCAATACTAAAGAGCATTCTGCCAGGCACAGTCACGATGAAAGCTAACACGGCTGTCGGGTTTTTACTGGCTGGAGTATCGTTATTGTTGTCATTAGGTAACCTGACTGACCAGCGCATTCACTTCCTGAAACAGGTTTGCGCCTTCATAGTGAGTTTGATCGGTCTTCTTACACTCTTCCAATACTTGTCCGGCTTGAATCTCGGTATAGACCAACTTTTTTTTAAGGAACCGGAAGGCACAGTTAGCACCACGATTCCTGGGCGAATGGCGCCGAATACGGCTTTGAATTTTCTGTTAATCGGCCTTGGTTTGTTGTTTTGTGATTGGAAAACTCGCAAGGGTCATTATCCTACCCAGTTCCTGATTATCCCGGCCTGTATAATTGCACTGTTGGGCTTGCTGGGCTATGCCTATGGCGTGACTGAACTGAAAGGCCTCCTCCATTACACTCCTATGGCAATTAATACTGCGGTGGCATTTATTATTCTCTGCCTTGCAACGCTTTTCGCGCGACCTGAAACCGGCCTGATCGCGATTTCTTTCAATTCCAAATCTGGTGGTTTATTGGTGCGCCGCCTTCTGCCCATCGCAATAATTATTCCGATCACCCTTGGTTGGATCGGAATCTTGGGAGAGCGAGCCGGGTTGTACGATGCCAAATTTGGATTGTCGTTGATAGAAGTGACGAACTCGGTTATTTTGGTTGTTGTTATTTTGATGACTGCACACGTACTCAACCGGGTGGATGTTGCACGCCAGCAAGCAGAAGAAGCGCAGTTCCAGATGCAGGCCAATTTGGAAAAGCTGGTGGAAGAACGCACCACTAAATTGGCTGCCTCTGAACTTGATTTCCGCAATCTGGCTGATAATGTTCTGGTAGGTGTCTATCTCACCTCGTTGAAAGGAAAATTTCTCTACTCCAATACCACACTGGCGCATATACTGGGGTACGACTCACCGGAGGAATTGAAGAGTGCAGGAGCTATTCCGCATTACCTCGACCCAGGCGCCCATCAAACGCTCCTGGCAAATCTGCAGCGCGACGGGAAGGTGGATTTTTTTGAGACTGCCTTATTAACTCGTCAAAAAGCACCAATCCACGTCATGATGAGTGTCACTCTCAATAATGACATATTGACAGGAACTGTTGTAAATATCACCGAGCGTAAGCATGCGGAAGAGGTTCAACGCGCCTCTGAGATCCGCTATCGCCGCCTCTTTGAGGCCGCAAGAGATGGCATTTTAATACTTGACGCCAAAAACGGGATGATTTTGGATGTGAATCCATTTTTAATCGAGATGCTCGGTTATACGCGCGAACAATTTCTTGAAAAGAAGGTTTGGGAGTTGGGATTCTTCAAGGACGTTGTTGCTAATCGGTTAAATTTGCTTGAATTGCAGCAGAAAGAATTCATCCGTTATGAAGATATGCCCCTGGAAACTGCAAATGGCAAGAAACTCGAGGTGGAGTTCGTCAGCAATGTTTATCTCGTGGACAAGAAGAAGGTAATCCAGTGCAATATCCGCGACATCACAGAGCGAAAGCAAGTAGAAGAAAAGTTGCGCCATAACGAAGAATTTTTAGCCCAAACAGGCAAGTTGGCAAAAGTGGGTGGTTGGGAGCTCGATCTGAATTCAATGACGCTTACCTGGACACCTGAAACCTATCGTATTCATGAAGTTGACCCCTCTCTTAAACCAGATCTAGAAAACGCAATCAATTTTTACGCGCCCGAAGCACGCCCGATAATTTCCAAAGCCATAAAGCAGGCCACGGAAGAAGGAACAGGATTTGATCTTGAGCTGCCTTTCATCACCGCCAAGAACAATCATATTTGGATTCACACCATAGGGCTAGCAGAATTCATTAAAGGGAAGTGTATCCGCCTCTTTGGTGCTTTTCAGGACATTTCTGAACGTAAACAGGCGGAGGAGGAGTTACGTCACATTAATTCCGAACTGGAACATCGCGTGGAACTGCGTACTCGGGCATTCAAGAAAGCCAAAGAAGAAGCCGATATCGCCAACCAGGCAAAAAGCGAATTTCTCTCACGGATGAGCCATGAGTTGCGCACACCGCTCAATTCCATTCTTGGGTTTGCCCAGATCATGGAAATGGATGATCTTAAGCCTGAGCATGAGAAGAACCTCAAGCATATTCTCAAGGCCGGATATCACCTGCTCGATTTGATCAATGAAGTGCTGGATATTGCCCGCATCGATTCAGGACGACTCGCCCTCTCACCCGAACCAGTGGAACTTCAGAGTCTAATCCTCGAAGCACTGGATACTGTTTCGCCAATGGCAATGAATCGTCATGTGACTACAAAACTTATCGATTCCCCGAATAATGGCTTATTTGTAAAGGCCGACCGCCAGAGACTCAGTCAGGTGCTGCTTAACCTGATTAACAATGCCATAAAATACAACCATGATGGCGGACTGGTTACCGTATCCATCAACCGGAAAGACCGGTTCACTCCCACCTACTCTTTTTCAGCAAAAGAAACCATGCATCTCTCTGAGCGTCAAACGAATTCCGGGCAGAAAATTACCGCACCGCTAGTCATCCCGCAATCTGTCATTCGAATTTCCATCAACGATACAGGTTCCGGTATCCCTTCTGAGCAGCTTCCAAGTCTCTGTACCGCATTTGAGCGTGGCAGCGTTGTTCAATCCGAGATGGAAGGTACCGGTCTGGGGCTGGCAGTTTCAAAAAAACTGGTAGAGGTCATGGGTGGAACCATAAACGTCGAAACCATCCCCGGTACTGGCAGCACATTCTGGGTTGAATTGTTGCAGGTTGAAAAACCGGTTACTACTGCCGATGTATTACTTGCCCTTGAGAAAATCAAGCTCGATGTAACGATAAAAGGCTGTGTATTATATATTGAAGATAACGTTTCCAACCTACAGTTGGTGGAAGAAATACTAACAAAACGACCTGGGGTGAAGCTGATCACCGCCCTTCGCGGCCAATTAACCATGGAACTGGCTCTTTTACACAAGCCGGATCTAATTTTGCTTGACCTCAATCTACCCGACATTAGCGGTTTAGAGGTGTTTACGTTGCTGCGCACCAATCCACAAACGAAAGATATCCCGGTGGTCGTGCTAAGTGCCGATGCTACTTCAGCTCGAATTGAAACACTCAAATCAGCCGGTATTCAGGATTACATAACCAAACCACTGAATGTAGTAAAGTTCCTTGAATTGATCGACAGGATGATAAGGGGTGAAAAATCTATGGAGGAGTAATGATTGACAAATCTTTAAAGAACGCCAATATTTTAATAGTGGATGATCAGGAATCCAACATTGACCTTTTAACAGGGTTTCTCACAAAGAAGGGATATGATAATCTCAGAAGCACGATGGATCCTCGGCAAACCGCTGAAATATTTTCTGAATTCAAACCAGATCTGATCCTGCTTGACCTGATGATGCCACAACTGAATGGTTTTCAGGTGATGGAGCAGTTAAGACCCCTGATTCCACCGGAAGTTTTTCTCCCCATTCTTGTGCTAACCGCGGATATCACTTCAGAGGTAAAGCGGCGCGCCCTTGCGAATGGCGCGACAGATTTCCTCACCAAACCTCTCGATATAACCGAAGTTGATCTGCGTATCAAGAACTTGCTTGAAGCTCGTTCTTTACACTTACAGCTACAAAACCAAAACCAAATTCTTGAAGAACTGGTTCAGGCACGTACCGCTCAATTGCGTGAGTCTGAAGAACGCAATCGAGCCATGCTTGAAGCCATCCCTGACCTGATCTTCATTAACGACAATGAAAACAGGTTCATTAATTATCACGCCAATAACCTTGATGATCTGCTGGTCCAACCCGATCGTTTTATCGGAAAAAAAATTGGAGATGTCTTTCCTCGCGAATTGGCAGATGTTTTGACTAAAGCCTGCCAAAATGTTCTAAACACCGGGCAGAAATGCTCTTATGAATATACCTTGAAGCTGAAAGAGAAACCGCAGGATTTTGAAGCTCGTTTGGTTCCTTGTGGTGAAAAAGAAGTGCTAACACTGGTACGCAATATCACTGAGGGTAAACGGCAAGAGAACCTCTTGAAAGCCTTGTATCGGGCTTCACTGATATTACAGCAATCGATGGATTGGGAAGAGTCATTTACAAAGATTACGGAAGTATTTCATGAATTGGATTTCTCTACCATGGTTTGGATTTTCGACGAAAACAAGACTTCTCTCATTCCAAAATATTTAGGCTATTCAAGCGCGTTATTGACGGCAGGTAAAAAATTGACAGGCAGAAAACCTGAGGAGTTTGTAATCCCCATCGACAAAGTGCCTTTTTTTCAAAGAGTTGTGCAACACCAAGAAACCTGTATCGATGAGAATACCGTTGAGGGCTTGACGATGCTCTTTCCGGATTATATGAAAAAACTTGTCAAACCGTTTGTAAAGCTGCTGAAAGTACAAAAAATGATTTTGGCACCAATGGTGATAAACGATGAGGTGGTTTCTGTATTTACTGTTCAATCCCCCAATTTGCAAAGAGAAGATATCCCGCTGGTTAAATCCTTTGCGAATATGCTTGCAGCAGCCTGGCACAAAATAGAATTATACAATTTGGCAAAAATAGAGATCTCTGAACGGAAAAAAGCCGAGCAGCACATCAAGCAACAATTGCAGCGTTTGTCTGCCTTGCGTAAGATCGACCAGACAATTTCTGGAAGTGTGAATATCAACGTAACCCTGGAGTTGATATTGACCCATGTCATCGAACAATTGAAAGTGGATGCAGCATCAATATTGATTTTAAATCCCCTCACCATGATGCTCGAATACACTGATGGGCGTGGTTTTCGGGGAAAAGAAATTGAACAATCACGAATACGCCTCAAAGAAGGTCACGCTGGAAAGGCAGCTTTCCAAAAAAAGACTATTCACATACCTGATTTACGTGAAAAGCCGGAAGAATTTTTGCGTGAAGAAGTAATAAAAAAGGAGGAATTTGTTAGTTACTTCGCCATTCCTCTGATTACCAAAGGTGATGTTACCGGCATTATGGAAGTTTTTCATCGATCCAACTTTAATCCCGACCAGGAGTGGTTGAATTACTGTAAAACATTGGCCGGACAGGTTGCCATTGCCATTGATAGCATTCATATGTTCGATGATCTCCAGCGTTCGAATTCAAACCTCATCCAGGCTTATGACACAACCATTGAAGGCTGGTCTCATGCACTGGATTTGCGTGACAAAGAGACCGAAGGCCACACACAGCGCGTTACAGAACTGACATTGAAGCTTGCACGCGCGGCGGGAATCTCGGAAGATGAGTTGGTTCACGTGCGACGCGGTGCGCTCTTGCACGATATTGGAAAGATGGGTGTACCAGACCACATTCTGCTCAAGCCAGATAAACTGACAGACGAAGAATGGGTTTCCATGCGTAAGCATCCCGTATTTGCTTTTGAATTACTCTCGCCTATTGCTTACTTAACCCCCGCATTGGATATTCCATATTGCCACCATGAGAAATGGGACGGAAGCGGCTACCCACGCGGACTGAAAGGTGAACAAATTCCAATGGTGGCCCGTCTCTTCTCAATAATTGATGTTTGGGATGCCCTTCTCTCTGATCGCCCGTATCGCCAAGGTTGGCCAAAGGAAAAAGTGATTGAACATATCAAATCACTCACTGGAACACACTTCGACCCAAAAGCTTTGGAATTATTTTTAATGGTGATGAATGAAGACATAAGAGTTACAGATTGAATCTACAGGCTTCAGTCAGATGATAGCTTGCACACCGTACAATCAGTTTTCTCGTCCTTGTAGAATCCCGCTCTCAAACAAAGGTCACCCCCATCGAGTTTCAGCTATTGCCATCCTTTGGGAGTAAGGAATCAGAAAGAGGTAAGTATGACTTTGAACTCATCTTCTGATCCAGGCTCCCACTCTCCAGTAATAATGACTTTTATTAATCTCTGGCATTGGTTGGTCAGAATGCCACCCAATATGAGTGGGCCAAAAAGACGCCGGACGCGATTTCTCGCAATCATTCTACTCACATTCATCGTGGTAGCGACCACGATGGCTATTGTGGGTTTATTCCGTCACTTTATCATGTTAGAAATGCTCTTACTGATGGTTCCCGCCATCTTTTACATTATTGCTTATATCTTGAATCGCAGTGGGCATAACAGATTGGCGGCTGGTTTGACGATCGGAACTGTTTTTTTGGTGGTCTTTACGTCTGCAATCTCTCAACATAATAGTATCTTGCTTGGATTTGTTTTGATAGCCCTGTTTCTGACCAGTGTCTTTTTCTATATGCCATACTCAGTGATCGTTTACGTGGTTACCATAACCGTGATCTTGGTTATTCCTCGTATTTTTCCAGGGTGGATTTATTCTTACTATCCTCAATTGACTTTTCTGATTGGCATCACCGGCTTTTTGACCGTTATCACCGCTGCAATCAGCCAGCGGGATATTAACCAAATTGATAAACAATCTCGCTTTTTGGAAGATGAGAACTGCGAACGTCTTCAAATTGAAGCGGAATTACGCGAGTCGCGAGATGAATTGGAAATCAGAGTCGCCGAACGCACAGCCGATCTTGATGAATTAAACATTAAACTAAATACCGAACTTGCTGAAAAAGAGAAGGTGGAATTGGTATTGAAGAAGAGTGAGGAACGCTTCCGCAGCATATATGAAAATGCGGTCGAGGGGATCTTCCAGAGCACATTGGATGGTAGTTATCTGCACGTGAATAATGCCATGGCTCAAATATTTGGTTATCAATCACCTGATGAAATGATCGCTCTCGTTGGTTACGATATAGGGCACAAAGTATATTTATCTCCCGAAAGTAACACTCAATTTCTAGATCTACTAAAGAAAGAAAAAGAAATTAAAGGGTATGAGTCTCTAAACCTGCGGAAAGATGGCAGTCAAATATGGACAAGCACCAACGCCCGGTTGGTCACTAACACCGACGACGGAAATTTGTATACAGAAGGTTTTCTGATTGATATCACCAAGCGTAAACAAACCGAGCATGCATTGAGTGCGAGTGACAAGCGCTTTAGAAGTCTCTTTGAAAATGCCCCTATCTCCCTCTGGGAGGAGGATTTCACCCCCATCATGGCATACTTTAATGAATTGCGCCGTTCAGGGGTTACCAACTTTAGAGACTATTTTGAGTCCCATCCTGAAGCCGTTGCCAGTTGCGCCGGAAAGATAAAAATCATCAAGGTAAATGAAGCAACACTTGAGTTATACAAAGCCAAATCCAACAAGGATTTTATAGAAAGTATTGAAAAAGTATTTTGCGAAGAATCGTTTCCAGTCTTCAGGGAAGAACTCATTGCGCTAGCTGAAGGTAAAACAAAATTTGATGGTGAAGCCATCAACCTGACTCTGACAGGTGAGAGGATTCACGTTGCACTAAGTTTAATCGTGGCTACAAGCTCAAATGACTCTGCACACCGGGTTTTCGTTTCAATCAGTGATATTACTAAACACAAACTGGCTGAACAAACCATTCAGCAAGATAATGAAAGAATAAGCCAAGTTGTCACTGAATTGGGAATGCGCAATCAAGAGATGACAACCCTGACCGAAATGAGTGATTTGTTTCAAGCCTGCCGTACCAGTGCGGAAATCTCGACGATTATTACCAAATATGCATCTCGTTTATTCCCAACTGAATTGGGCAGCGTGTCTTTGTTTGATGAATCTGGAATGGAACTCAATGTGATATCTACTTGGGGGCAGATGTCTAGAATGAAGCCAACCTTCAGCCCTAATGACTGTTGGGCATTAAGATTGGGCAGAATGCACATTGAAAACAACTCTGACTCAAAAATTGTTTGCCCTCATTTACTTCGTTTATCTCCACTTGCCTCATTATGCATTCCTTTGGTCGCTCAAGGTGAGACCTTGGGAGTGATTTCTTTGATCAAACCAGGACTACCAGAAACTGATTCTGGCATACTCGATATAAATTCGAAATCCTTTTCAGAGGTGAAGATTCAAACGGTAACATCACTTACCGAGCACATTGGACTTGCTTTGTCGAACTTGAAACTCAGAGACACGCTGCGTCATCAAGCCATCCGCGACCCGCTCACCAATCTTTTCAACCGGCGCTATATGGAAGAAACCTTCGAACGCGAGATTAAACATGCCGAACGGAAAGGTACTCAGGTAGGAATCATAATGATCGATATCGACCATTTCAAACAATTCAATGACGCTTTTGGACATGAAGCCGGCGATATCATCCTGCAAGAATTAGGACATTTCTTTCAAACACATATCAGGGCTGAGGATGTAGCCTGTCGATATGGAGGTGAGGAGTTTACCATCATTCTACCCGATTCATCGCCTAGCAATACTGTCATGCGTGCTGAAAATCTGCGAGAAGGTGCCAAGCGCCTCAATGTGAACTCCAATGGTATTAATTTGCAGGGTATCACTCTTTCTTTGGGGATATCCATTTTTCCGGAACACGGCAATACCTCTGAAACGTTACTACGGGCTGCAGATCAAGCTCTTTATCGTGCTAAAGCAGAAGGACGCGACCGGGTAGTGATGGCAAGCTAATCTTTTTCATTACATTTCGGTCTTCGAGAACTGGCTAAACCAACGTGACAAAGCAATCAATATCATTATTGATCGCACAGTTTAAAGGCAAATGACAGACTCATATTAATCAGCCTAGTTAAAATTGGCCGATCAGTTTTTTTAGCATTACTTCTCCTTCACTTAAAACTAAATTAAAACAATATCATCGAAGGGGAAGCATTTTGACTTTCACGTCGTTGGTCTTCCATTTCTTGTTGGTAGATACAATCGCATTCTCTCCCTTCCTGACACTCCTGACAACAATAATGTTTGAATTCAAACATTACTGGCGGCCATAAGATTTCCACGCCACACCCATCACACCAGAGAGTTATATCAATCCAGACCATGGCTCCTCCTTTCAAGTTGCGGTAGAAGGCATGTTTCGATTCAACAGTATTGAAATGGTGAAGAAGGGAATGCCTTCTATGGAGTGGGATCAATAACCGTTCTTGATAAAGTGTACGAAGCAGAGAAGATGGAGTGTTATAAATATTGCTTTAATAATAATTCTTGTCGTTGGATACAAGGTTACTTATAGTATAGATCGTACACAACCGAAAAACAATAAGAGAGTTTATAGTAAATAAATAATACTGCATGCAAAAATAGTAAACCCTAAAATCGAAAGGAATATTCTGTTTAATGAAAAATATTTCTAGATAAAAAAGGAAAGTTATACTCTACACTGAGACAACTAAACAAGATAATAATGCCTCTCGAGAACGTATGCTTTTACATACCAATCATGTAAGCCAGACCCAATGCACCAGGACCGGTATGAGTGCCTAAAACGGGGCTGATATCTGTGATAACTGATTCACTTATTGTTGAGGAAGAAAACCGGTTGATAGCCTTTTTAAGTAGTAAATTAGCCTCATCAAATGAATTGCCATGAATTGCGCAAAGCCGAACTAATCCGGGTTCTTTCTCCAGTTTGATCCCAACAAGATCAATTAATCGATCCAGTGTTTTCGATAGAGTGCGCACTCGTTCGACGGCTTCGATCTGTCCATCGCGAAGTTCGAGTAATGGTTTTAAATCAAGTATAGTGCCGAGAAAGGCAGCCGCGCCGCCTATCCGCCCTCCACGCTGCAAGAATTCCAGAGTGTTCAAAACGAAATAAACACCAGTCTGCTCACGAGCCTTTTCAGCCATAGTTTTGCAATCGAGCAACGAACCGCCGGCTTGTGCCACACGGGCAGCCGCTAAAACCTGAAACCCCATCGCCATACTGGTGCTATATGAATCAACCAACTCTATTTTTGCCTTGGGAAATTTCCGTTTTGCCTGGATGGCTGAATCAAGTGTTCCTGATAGTTTAGCTGAGATATGAATACTAAGAATGTCATATCCTTCCTTAATTAATTTTGCATAAAGCTGGTGGAATTCTTCTGGCGTAGTCTGCGAGGTGGTGGGAATCACCTTGGCCGTTTTCAGACGGGTATAAAACTCAACAGGTGAAATATCCACACCATCGCGTAAAATTTCACTTCCCCAAATTAGTTGTAAGGGCAAAACCTGGATCGGTTGTCCATCCAATAATTCAGGAGGAATATTTGAAGTGCTATCAGTTACAACCATAACTTTTGACATTATCGAAATCCTCCCACAGGACTGATTATATATATCAGTATATCCAGATATTTATTTTTTGTTACAACGATATCGGTTTTTTTATAAAAAATCGAACTTCTTGGTGTTTGGTTCAGATATCCTTCAGATAAAGGTCATGAGGTTCATTTGAATCATATTAGTTGATTTCAAAAAAACATAATTGGCAGTCTTATTTAAGCATCTTCGGTATTACCTTCCATAAGAATTGATTGGCGAATAACAAGGTTTCAGAAGCAGGTCATTTTTAGCTGCCTAAAAAAGATTCTTCGGTTTGGATGTAGTATGGACATAGATAGATTTGAGCTAGTGGATTCCTCATCTATTGTTTTCAACCATCCAACATTGCACAGTGCTCTTTCAGTAACGACTTTTCGCATGCAATGATGGCCATCCGAAGATTTTTATCTCCTATTTCCTTCCTAATTTCTGATTCACTAAATGGTTCTCCAAAAGAAACAGCAGGAGAGATCATTATCTTGCTGGGATTTGCCAATTGATAAATCACCTGGCCAAATTCAGACAGTATTTGCTTCCATTTCTCATCACGCCGCAACCAGGTGACCGGATGTTTTACCCATATGGGTGAAATCACATTGCTGACCACGGCAGGTATTATTCTCAACCCGGGTACATATTTAAAAAATGCATCGAACGTATCCAGCCAGTTATCCATGGCAAGGTCCGCGCCAGTGTAAACCGCCGGGTCAGGGTCCCGACCACCTGAAGCAAGATAAACAAGTGTCCCCCCACTGCGGAGGTGCTTGATTGCGTTTCGCATAACAAGAAAATGGTCGGAAAGATCTGTATTGGAAGAATACAGAATATGTTTTTGGATGTTCTTAAGCAGATGAAAAGCCGGTATATCATGAGAAATCCACTGGATGTCTTGACGATTCAGATGAGAAAAAAGAATCAGTCCATCATAAGCGCCAGGGTGATTTGAAACTACCAGCAGTGGTCCTTGCATTGGTATATTTTTACTTCCGTGAGCTTGAATCCTGTTGCAGAATTTGGATTGAAGCCATGCACTGGCCTCTGGTAATCCTTTTTCTCCAACCAATTGATCGAACTGCTCTAAAAGACTAGCCAGCCGGTCTGTGATTTTATGTAAAAGGAACCAAAATAAAGCACGGTTATTTTTGCTTTTCGATAATCCGGTTGCCATGATTATTTCATTAATAAGTAATGTGCTGAGTTCACTCGGTTGAGATTCCATAAGACCTCCCTATTTGTACGAAAATAGTACTCGCAGAGAATTGGCTTCGCACTTTAATAAGTCAAACAATTGCTTGAAAATCTCCACTAACCTTCGAGCTAGCAAGGCTGACGTCAATCAGCCTATGGCCTCGAACTTATTCGATTCAGGGACAAGCTTCCGGTTAAAGCTGGATGTAATTGACAACGTAGTTCAATACTTTAAACTTTTAAAATTGTATGTAAGAAATTCACCTCTAATATTTATATTCATAATTTCCTCAAAATTAATACCCTTTATTTAGTTTACATCTTTCAGACAAATTATAGACATGTCAACTTGATCAAGATTAGTACGTCACATATCCAATAGAATTGCATTATGATTAAAAAATACGTTTTCCTATTCTGCAATATAACAGCTCTTTCAATTGTCTGTATACTTATTAATAATCGGTTTGGAGAATGTTATGTACGGGAGGAAACCATGAAAAAATCAGAAACTGCTCTTCGCGACTTGCTTTCACTCGCAGAAATTAAGGTCAACGGTAGCAATCCATGGGATATTCAGGTACACGATGATAGGTTTTATAACCGCGTCCTGAGCGATTCATCCCTCGGTTTAGGGGAATCGTATGTGGATGGCTGGTGGGACTGTCTAGAAATTGATGAATTTATTAATCGAGCACTCAAGGCTCACCTTGATGAAAAAGTGAAGAACGAAACTCGTTATCTCTATCAAGCAATTCGTGCGAGATTGATAAACAGGCAGTCATCAGCCAGGGCTTTTAAAGTAGGGATCAAACATTATGATCTTGGCAACGATCTTTATCTGGCAATGCTAGATAGACGACTGAACTACACCTGTGGGTACTGGAAAGATGTCAAAGACCTGGATGAAGCCCAAGAAGCCAAATTAGATCTAATCTGCCGCAAGATCGGGTTGAAACCAGGAATGAAGATCCTTGAGTTGGGCTGTGGCTGGGGAAGTTTTGCAAAATACGCAGTTGAAAAATATGGCGTTTCAGTCATAGGTGTTACGGTTTCAAAAGAACAGGTTGCCCTTGGCATGGAATTATGCAAAGGGTTGCCCATTGAATTACGTTTGCAGGATTACCGCGAAGTACAAGGAAAATACGACGCAGTGATTTCCATCGGTATCATGGAGCATGTAGGATATAAGAATTACCATACTTACATGGGAGTTGTCAACCGTTGTCTAAAAGAAGACGGTATTGCCTTTGTGCACACGATTGGTGGAAACAAGTCTATCACGACCGGAGATCCGTGGTCAGATAAGTATATCTTCCCCAATGCAGTGGTACCCTCTATTACTCAACTTGGGGCAGCAATGGAAGATCTTTTTGTCATGGAAGATTGGCAAAACATAGGCCCTCACTATGATCCAACTCTCATGGCATGGCACAGCAATTTCGAGAAAGCCTGGCCTGATCTGAAACATAAATACGGTGATCGTTTCTATAGAATGTGGCGCTATTATCTATTGAGCAGCGCGGGCGGTTTTCGTTCCAGAAGTCAGAATCTTTGGCAGATCGTATTCACTCGCTTTGGAATTCAGCAGCCGGATTGCCGGTTCAGCTAAGGATGTAGATGATAAAAACTGATGTCATCATTGTAGGCGGCGGTCCAGCGGGTGCTGCATGCGCCTGGAAATTGCAACAACATCAGGTTGATTTCCTCCTGCTTGACAAGGCAACTTTCCCACGGTTCAAGCCTTGCGCAGGGTGGATCACTCCACAAGTTTTGCTTGACCTTGAGATCAATGCATCGGGTTATCCACATAGCATCATTCATTTCGATAGTTTTCAGGTTTTTATAAAAGGTTTCAGCTTCAAGCTTCACACCGATCAGTATGCCATCCGTAGAGTTGAGTTTGACGATTGGTTATTGCAGCGTTCAAACACACATTATGTGAACCATACGGTAAAGTCTATCATTATTGAAAATAATCGCTATGTCATTGATCAGGAGTTTTCAGCAAACCACATCATTGGCGCGGGTGGAACCCACTGCCCGGTCAATCAGACTTTCTTTAATAATTTGGGAGAAAAAAGAGGGTCTTTGATCGTCGCTCAGGAAGAGGAGTTTGCTTACGATTTTGCTGACGATCGTTGTTACCTATGGTTTCTGCAAAATGGGCTACCGGGTTACGCGTGGTATGTGCCAAAATCAAACGGGTTTGTGAATGTTGGCGTTGGTGGTAGTGCTGCTGAGTTAAAAGCAAAGAAGGACACCCTAAAACGCCATTGGACTCTGCTGGTGGAAAAACTTAACGAAATGGGTCTTGTCAGAAGCCATGATTTTAGACCAGTCGGGCATTCATATTATCTCCGCGGAAAGAACTCCATTGTAAGGCGCGGTAACGCATTCATCATTGGAGATGCCGCTGGACTCGCCACACGTGACATGGGAGAAGGAATCGGTCCTGCCATCCAGAGCGGTATCCGGGCTGCAAGAGCCATTATCTCCGGGAGTGACTATTCTGTCGCTCTGATCAAAAAATATTCTTTTCCGTCGATTCTCGGGTTCAGATAATTATTTAATATGAGCTATAAGTGGCCAGCTCACGAAAAGGGAATTATTCTGCGCCAAGGTTCTTCATTATAGGTGACTATCAGATTTTACAAAAGAAGTCGCCACCTTCCAAATATTCCATAATGTTCATGTCAGAATAGAGTATACTCTAACATGACGTCAGGTAACAGACCAAAACGCGTCAGAATAGAGTTGTTTTTCGATATTATTGACATTAATTTGAAAAGGTAATAGACTCTATCCTGACACATTTGAAGGGATATAGCATGGAAGAAAATAGGGTTGGTTACATCCGAGTCAGCTCATTCGACCAAAAAACAGACCGTCAATTGGACGGAATTAAGCTTGACCAAGTGTTTATTGATAAAGCCTCTGGTAAAGACA
>Ga0180007_10003048_pt1 | contig 19088 bp, 15 predicted proteins | sample MM_PC_MetaG_FD_121122 | JGI IMG/M metagenome (GOLD analysis project Ga0180007, IMG submission 121122) | Groundwater microbial communities from the Aspo Hard Rock Laboratory (HRL) deep subsurface site, Sweden - MM_PC_MetaG | ecosystem: Environmental > Aquatic > Deep subsurface > Groundwater... | reverse complement strand
TTCCATTCCTCATGCCAATGTTTATAATAGTTCGGGCAATAGTCTGAATAGTTTAACCATCACTTTAATCACTGCTAGCAGTTCTGATACGGGGATAATAAATGTTCAAGCAAATGGATCTTTGACTGAAGAATAAAAAGTAAATATGTTTAAATTTTCAAAAACAAAAAAAGCGCCGGCTTTTTCCCTCATTGAAGTTATGATGGCTGCTTTTTTAATGGCAGTTGGTCTTTTAGCTACTGTCTCTCTTTTAACAATTGGTGTTAAAAAAACTTCTGATAATAAATATAATTTGATAGCCAGTTTCTTGGCTCAAGAAGGAGTGGAACTAGTGAGAAATATTAGAGACACCAATTGGCTTGAGGGCGAGGAAACTTTTTCTGGAATTGGAGAAGGCAATTGCAGAATTGATGCTTCGAGTGATGATAATTTAGTTTGTGGAACATCAGCTTTCGAGCTCTACAATGGCAATTCTTTGATTTATAAACATTCTGGAAATTCACAAGACAAAACTAGATTTTCCAGAAAGATCATTATTGCCAATGAAGCTTCAGGAGAACAAAAAATTATTACCAGTGTGGTTGTTTGGGGGGAAGATTTTCCGAGTGGTAGTTTGATAACCACCACTAATTGTAACACGGCCAATAAATGTGCTTATTCCAAGATTAATCTAACTAAATGGCAAGAAGAATAAATAAAAAAATTAAAACAGAAGCCGGCTTTGTGTTGTTGGAAATGTTAACAGCCGTTTTAATCTTTTCTTTTATTATGACGGCGGCTATTAGTGTTTTTATTGCGTCCTATAAAGCCCAAAATAACGCTGCTGGTTTTCAAAAAGACATCGAAAATATTCGAGTATCAGTAGAATCAATGGCTAAAAATATTAGAACGAGTACTCTGGATTATTCCAATACTGACCCAGAAGGAACAGCTAGTGAAATATATATTTATGACTATTCTCAAGATAAATGTATCGGCTATAGGTTTGAAAATACTGCTTCCGGCAAAAAAATGCTCAGTTCTGTGGAAAACCAGATTGTTCGAGTTGATAATGATGGCAATCTAGTTAATTGCAATGTGTTAAGTGGCGAATCATTCACTCCTTTATTGGCAGAAACTGAAATCAACAAAGGAAAGTTTTTAATCAAAAATACAACCGCCTTAGAAATGGGAAAAATAACTATAATCATGCAACTTACAGAAAATTCTGAACCATTTGAAACCTCAGTTTCTTTAAGGGATTATTAATTATGAAATTATTAAAAAAACAAAAAGGCTCGGCTATTTTAATCACTTTTCTGGTTTTAGGAGTGCTTCTAATCGCCGCTCTAAGTGTTACTTTTGTGACTATCCAAGAGTTTAAAGCTTCTCAAAGTGCTTCTAAAACAACGGCCACCTATCAAGTGGCCGATGAAGGAATCGAAGCGGTTATGTATGAAATTATTCAGGCCGGTTATAGCCAAATTGATGAATTGCACTATTGTCAGACTAACGGAAAAATCGGTAGAGAAGATTTTGGATATGAAGTTACTCTTTTAGATGAAAATGAAAACATGATCAGTTGTCGAGATGACGGAAATTCTCCTATTTCAGATATAAAAAAGATAAAATCAGTCGGAACCCTAATTGGTCAGAATCAGCGCTCAGTGGTGGCCTTTGTTCCTATAGCTTGTAACGGAGAAAATGATGATGAATACAACCAACTACTCCTTCATTTTGATGGAGGAGACACAGGAGATGATTTTGTTGATGCCACTGATAACCACTCAGTGAATGTAAAAGGTGACACAGAAATATCAAAAGAAGAAAAAGTATTTTGTAAGAGCGCTCATTTTGATGGATCGGGAGACTATTTGGAAATTTCTGATTCTTCAGATTGGGATTTTGGGGCAGATGACTTTACTATTGATTTTTGGGTTAGATTCGACACCATGCCTAGTGGAACTGCTTATTCAGTATTTGAGCAGTTTCAGGATACTAATAATTTTATTCGTTTAAATTTTTGGGAAAGCGGATCAAAATATGGTTTTCAATTTCAAGAATATCTTAATGGTGGAGCAACTAATTTTGCTGTCGGTCCAAATTATTCAACTGATTGGTCGGCAGACACTTGGTATCATATAGCTTTAGTTAGGTCAGGGGATGACTGGAGCATTTATAAAAATGGGATATTGGACAGTTCAACTACAGATAACCAATCAATCAGTAATTTGGCTGGAGATTTAAATATAGGCTATGATAATGGATATTATATGAAGGGCTACATTGATGAGCTTCGTGTTAGCAAGGGAGTGGCTCGTTGGACGGATGATTTTGATCCACCAGTTTATCCCTATTAAAAATGAAATTAAACCAAAATAAGAAGCTTTCCTATTTTAGGTAAAGCTTCTTTATTTTTTTGCTTGTTTCAGCTATAATGCAACTATTAATATGAATGAAAAAGAAGCCAAAAAACGTATAGATAAGCTTTCCCAGGAGATAAATAAACTTAGATATGAATATCACGTATTAGATAATCCGGAAGTTACTGATGAAGTTTATGATTCTTTAACTAGGGAACTGAAGATCTTGGAAGAAAAATGGCCGCTGTTAAAAAGAAAAGATTCTCCCATTGGAAGGATTGGAGGAAAGCCGCTGGCCAAATTTAAAAAAGTTCGTCATCAAGTCAAACAGTGGTCTTTTGATGATATTTTTGATTTTGCGGAGCTTCAAAAATGGGAGGAAAAAATATTGAGGATGCTTGAAAAAAGGCCGAATCTCAAAAAAGAAAAGTTGGAATATATTTGTGAAATAAAAATTGATGGACTGAAAGTCATTCTTAATTACCAGCAAGGTAAGTTTGTTCAGGGCGCTACTCGGGGGGACGGAATAATAGGAGAAGATGTAACGGAAAATTTAAAAACTATTTGTAGTTTGCCACTTGTATTGAAAGATGCGGTTGATCTGATTGCTATTGGAGAATGTTATTTAAGTAATCAAGAATTGGAAAGAATAAATGTGCTTAGAGAAAAAAGAGGCGAATCTCTTTTTGCTAATTCAAGGAATGCTGCCGCAGGATCCATCCGTCAGCTTGACCCGCGAGTGGCTGGATCCAGAAAGTTGGATAGTTTTATTTATGATATCGATTATCTAAAAAGTGAAAAAATAAAAGAACCTCAAAGTCAACTAGAGGAATTAGAACTTCTCAAAAAGCTCGACTTTAAAGTCCATCCAGAGCACAAGCTTTGTAAAAACATTCAGGAAATTCAAGCATTTTATGAAAACTGGAAAAATAAAAGAAATAATCAAGAATACGGGATTGACGGAGTGGTAATTAAAATCAATTCTAAGAAAATTCAAGTGACCTTAGGCTATACCGGGAAGGCTCCGCGTTTTGCTGTAGCCTACAAGTTTCCAGCCGAAAAAGTTACTACTAGTGTAGAGGATATTAAGGTTCAAGTGGGCAGAACGGGAGCGCTTACTCCAGTGGCCCATTTAAGTCCGGTTAAGGTGGCTGGTTCGACGGTCAGTCGGGCAACCTTACATAATGAGGATGAAATTAAAAGACTGGGTGTTCGTATTGGGGATACCGTAGTCATTCAAAAAGCGGGCGATGTAATTCCTGAAGTGGTGGAAGTGCTCAATGATTTGCGGACAGGTAAAGAGAAGTTTTTTTATTTGCCTAAAAAATGTCCCATTTGTGGAGGAGAAGTAGCTAGAAAAAAAGGCGAAGTGGCTACTTATTGCTTGAATAAAAAATGTTTCGCGGTGGAAAAAGAAAATATAATCCATTTTGTTTCCAAAAAAGGTTTTAATATAGATGGATTGGGAGAAAAAATTGTAGAGCAATTAATGAACGAAGGAATAATTTCTAGCCCAGCTGACATTTTCGAACTTACTAAGGGGGACCTGGAGCCGCTAGAACGTTTTGCTGACAAATCAGCTGATAATCTAATAAAATCCATAGCCGCTAGTCGAGAAATAGAGCTTGAAAAATTTTTATATGCCCTAGGGATAAGATACGTTGGAGAGGAGACAGCTCTTCTTATCACTTCCTATATTAAGAATGAATTTTCCAGTTTTGACTTAAATCGACTGATAAAAAACTTTCCAAAAATTACCAAAGAAGATTGGACAAGGATTAATGGTATCGGGGAAAAATCAGCCGAGAGTTTGGTCGAATGGTTTTCTAATGATAATAATCTTCAGTTACTTCAAAAAATGAAAGATTCCGGAGTGAAAATAAAAATAAGTTCTGAAGAAGAAACGTTTAATAGAAAATTAATCGGAAAAAAATTTGTGCTTACGGGAGAGTTAAAAAACTTTACAAGAGACATGGCTAAGGCTATGATAAGAGAAGCAGGCGGTCATATTTCCTCTTCAGTTAGCTCAAAGACCGACTATCTTTTGATGGGAATTAGCCCTGGTTCAAAATTTGATAAAGCTAGGAAATTTGGAGTCAAAATCATCACCGAAGAGGACTTTTTGAAATTAATTTAGAAATTTATGATAGACAAAAAAGAAGTTCAGCATATCGCTGGGCTAGCCAGAATTGGTATAGACGAAAAAGAAACAGAACAATATTCCAAGGAATTGTCGGCTATTTTGGATTGGATAAAAAAACTGGAAGAAATGGATACTAGTCAGGTGGAACCAACTGATCATATTGTTGGCATAATGAATATTGCCAGAGAAGACAATGTTAAAGATTTTGAAAACAAAAAAAACATAGTCAAATTATTTCCTGAGGAAAAAAATGGTTATGATAAAGTTAGAAGTGTTTTGTAAATATGATTAAAGAATTACATCAAAAATTAATTAAAGGAGAAATTTCGGCTGTCCAATTGACTGAAGAATATTTGACAGAAATTGAAAATCAAAATAAAGATTTGCAAGCCTTTTTAACTGTTTCCAAGGAAGAAGCTTTGCTTCAGGCTAAGGAAGTTGATGAAAAAATAAAAAACGGAGAAGAAATCGATATATTGTCAGGAATTCCCGGAGCCATCAAAGATAACATTTTGATAAAGGATATTCGCTCTACTGCGGCTTCCAAAATCTTGGACAACTATGTTGCTCCCTATGACGCCACAGTTATCAAAAGACTAAAAGAAAAAGCGACTATTTTTCTGGGAAAAACTAATTTGGATGAATTTGCCTGTGGATCTTCAACCGAAAATAGTGGCTATTTTCTGACCAAAAATCCTCGAGATTTGGAGCGAGTACCAGGAGGTTCTTCTGGTGGCAGCGCCGCCGCCGTGGCTTCTGGAATGGCTGCTTGGGCGCTGGGAACAGATACAGGAGGATCAATCAGGCAACCAGCTTCCTTTTGCGGATTGGTTGGTCTCAAGCCAACCTATGGTAGAGTTTCTCGTTATGGGGCCATGGCTATGGGGTCGAGTCTTGATCAGATTGGTCCGCTCACCAAAACAGTCGAAGATGCGGCTATTGTTCTTTCGGCTATCTCGGGAGAAGCTATCGAAGATGCCACTTCCGCTCAGAGTCCGGCCAAAGATTATACAAATTTTTTGACAGGCGATATCCAAGGAAAAAAAATCGGAGTCATCAGAGAACATTTGGAAAAATTGGATCCGGCAGTCAAAGAATCGATGGAACAAGTTATTGCTCAATACAAGGAGTTAGGAGCTGAAATAAAAAATATAACAATGCCTCACATTGATTATTCTCTGCCGGTCTATTATGTTATTATGCCCTCAGAAGTTAGTTCTAACTTGGCTCGTTATGATGCCATTAAATATGGTATGCGAGTCAATGATCATAAAGATACTAAGGTTGATTTTTCCCCGGAAAACAGAACTTTACTAGAAAACTATTTGGATTCTCGCTGTTATGGGCTAGGGAAAGAAATAAAAAGAAGAATAATGCTTGGAACTTATGCTCTTTCTTCTGGCTATTATGACGCCTATTATCTCAAGGCTCAGAAAGTAAGAACTCTCATCAAGCAAGATTTTGAAAAAGCTTTTCAGGAGGTGGATTTCATTTTTTCGCCTACCACTCCTAGCGCGGCTTTCAAAATTGGAGAAAATACCGACGATCCCCTTAAAATGTATTTGGAAGATATTTTTACTGTTCCAGCTAATATTGCGGGAGTGCCAGCTATTTCAGTTCCAGCTCCAGAAGTGGAAGTTAATGACGGATCCGACAGTCAGAAGATGCCAATCGGTTTTCAATTGATGGGCAAATGGTTTAATGAAGAAGGACTGCTGAACATCGCTTATGCTTATGAAATAAGTTCAAAAAATAATCAAAATCAAAATTAATATGGAAGTATTTTTTTCTACTATTTCTTGGGTCAAGGAAGAAGCTATGGTTTTTTCTGATTCGGGCTTGTTTCTCTTTATAAAAATTATAATAGGCATCTATGTGCTAGTAATTTTTATTGATATAGTATTGATGCTTTTTCAAAGAGGATTAATGGGCGATATTCGAGATACAATTTTTGGAATGAATATTCCCAAGGATTTAATAGCTAATAAAAGCAACATTGATAAGAAGTGGAACAAAATAAAAGTCAGACTCAAGAGTGATAATGAATCAGAATATAAAGTAGCGATTATTGAAGCAGATAATCTGATTGATGGTTTAGTTAAAAAATTAGGCTATTCGGGAGAAAATCTAGGTGAAAGAATTGAAAATATGCCTGAAACTGAAATAGAAGCCAAAATAGATTTGGTTCAAGCTCATGAAGTGAGAAATAGAATTATTCATGACGAGGGATTTGTTGTGGATAGAAATAAGGCCAAGGAAACAATCGAAAACTATGAAAACTTTTTGAAATATTTTCAGGTATTAGATTGACATAAAACCAGATTTGCTTTAGACTGGATAAGTTATTTTGATATAGCGGGGTGGAGTTCCGCATGCGGGAGCAGCTCGGGTAAGTCTAAACGAGAAAAGAAAAAATTTTAAAAAATACTAGAATTATTATATATAGCGGGGTGGAGCAATTGGCAGCTCGGGTGGCTCATAACCACCAGGTTCCCGGTTCGAGTCCGGGCCCCGCAACATAGTAAAAATGCCAGGGTAGCTCGACTTGCCCCGTTAAATTTTTGAGCCAGGGTAGCTCAGTTGGTTAGAGCGCAGGACTCATAAGCCTGAGGTCGAGAGTTCGAATCTCTCCCCTGGTACGAATATTTAACGGAGTGAGTTTAGGGCGTAGGACTTCCGCCGGAGGCGGACAGGCGCCAGCCTGAGGTCGAGAGTTTTATCAACTTGTCAAAATTTATAATTTTGTAACAAGTTGGAGTCCCGCTTGGCGTGGACGAATCTCTCCCCTGGTACAGTCCTGCTTTATTGAATTCATACGGGGGCGTAGCTTTCACCCGAGGTGGACAAGGCAGCTTCCAGCTTCGCTACTTGGTTAGCGAATCATTATTTTAAAATTGTAAATTGATATTTGAAAATTTTGTATAACATACGGGGGCGTAGCTCAGCTGGTTAGAGCGACTGCCTGTCACGCAGTAGGTCGAGGGTTCGAGTCCCTTCGTCCCCGCATCAAGTTCTTAACAAAAAGGGAGGTGAATCTTGGAAAGCAATGATCTCAGACTAGCGGAGGTATTGTCAAGCGAGTGCATGACAGATGAGGCTACTGAGATAGTGTCGAGTTTCATCACTCAGCTATGTAAGCTATTTCAAAGGGGAGAGTTACTTTGTAACTCGATCTTGTTTAGCTGGAAAAGAATCGTTGAAGATAATGAAACTCACATTGAGTTGATTTTTTCCAATACCGGACCGGGAAAGCCGTATAGGCTTTGTCCTCTCCTCGAAAAAATTGGCTGGGAAGACACTACAGAGGATATCGGATGTCCTCCGTATAGATTTTTCTTGGAAATATAACTCTTCTCTCACTCACGGAGAACAGAGAATAAAAAGTCCTGCTGCCATAGGGCGACGGGACTTTTAAAATTTATGGCTCCTGTTTTTTATTAGATAGGAATTTAAAGTTGCTAGTTTTCAAAAAGCGTGAAACACGAGTGAGATTGTCCCTTCGTCCCCGCAAAATAAAAAAACACAACTTCTGTTGCGTTTTTTATTTTAATTAAATTTAAAACGTCGCCAGGCTTTTCAGCGAGGCGACGACGAAATTGGCAAGGGCCGTTATAGATACGGCCGCCGTTTGGCACGGATGTGCCACCAGGCATAAGTGCCAATATCGTATTAGCATGTTAGATAAATGAATAACTAGTGTCAACATTCTATCATTGACAAAAAGCTATTTTAGGTGTATAATTAAAAAGTAGTAGCTTAAATCAAAAGTCTTTATATAAGGTAAAAAGTAGCCAAATTAATGGGCTATTTTTCTTTGCCAAAAAATATAATTTCAGTTATAATAGAAAGACAAAAAACAAGTTTCTTTATCTATAAAGAAGCTCTATAAAACAAATAAGAAATGACTCTAGGAACCTATATTTGGGGGATCAGAATAATAAATCTGGTTTCCTTTTGTGCTTTAGCTTTGGTTATTTATTTTGTTGATCCTGAAGCCGGAATTTTGGGGTTAGGTTTGTTTTATTTGATTTTGTTTTTTGCCCTGGGTGGAATTTTTAATTTAATTCTTCTAGGAATAAGAAGGATGTTTTTAGGGCAAGAACAAACCTTGGCTAGTGTGGCTCTCAGTTTTCGGCAAGGAATTCTGCTTTCCCTTTTGGCAGTCACTCTCTTATTTTTGCAAAGCTTTCGCTTGTTGTTTTGGTGGGATGGCCTTTTGGTAGCTTTCGGAGTTTTTTTAATTGAATTCTATTTTTTAAGTAAGAAATAACATGTTGATTTATAATAATCAATCAATAATTAATTAAACAATTTTCAATGGAGGGCCATTCTAAGAGATATGATTTAGAAGAAAGAACAACTAAATTTTCAGAAAGCATACTAAATCTATGTAAAAAAGTAAAAAGAAATGAAATATCTCGTCCCATAATTTCGCAATTGGTTCGTTCATCAACTAGTGTAGGGGCTAATTATTGCGAAGCTAATAACGCTAGCTCTAAAAAAGATTTTAGGAACAAAATATTTATTTGCAAAAAAGAAATTCAAGAAACAAAATATTGGTTAAGAATATCAGCTAATATTTCACCAGAAAATAAAAAAGAGATAAAGAAAAACTGGAAAGAGGCTCAAGAGTTAACTATGATTTTTCAAAAGATAACGACATCACTTCAAAAGAAAGAATGATTTATTTAAAAATTGAAAATTCATTGAAAATTGTAAATTAGAAAATTAATATAATTAAATCATAATAAAATTTGTTAATATTAAAGAATATGGCAGTTACTAAGAAAAAAGTAGTGAAAAAGGTAGTAGGAGATAACGAATATTCAGCTAAGTCTATCCAGGTTTTGGAAGGACTTGATCCAGTTAGAAAAAGACCGGGTATGTATATTGGAGGCACTTCCACTGAAGGGTTGCATCATTTGATTTGGGAAGTGGTGAACAATTCAGTCGATGAGGCCATGGCGGGTCATTGCAAAAATATAGTTTTGAAACTCTTGCCCGACAATTTTGTGGAAGTTTCTGATGATGGGCGAGGTATCCCGATTGAAAAACATCCTCAAACCAAAAAATCAACCCTGGAAACGGTTTTGACGGTTCTTCACGCCGGAGGAAAATTTGGCGGTAACGGATACAAAATTTCAGGAGGCCTTCATGGAGTAGGAGTTTCGGTAGTAAACGCTCTTTCAGTAAAATTGAGAGCTGAAGTGAAAAGAGCTGGAAAAATATACGAGATGAATTTTGTAAGAGGGGACTCTAAAACCAAAGATCCCAAAGTGATTGGAAAAACCAAAGAAACAGGAACGGTGATTTCTTTTCAGGCTGATCCAGAAATTTTTCCGGAAATTAAATATGATTTTAATAAAATTTTGGCCTATGTCAGGCAGCAAGCCTATTTAACCAAGGGACTCAGCATTAAAGTCTATGACGAAAGAGACGAAGAAAATAAAAATGCTTTCGGTTTTCTTTTCGATGGAGGACTAGTTTCCTTTATTAAGTTTTTAAATCGAGGAAAAGAAATTAAAAATGACTTGCCTTTCTATGTGGAAAAAAAGCTAGAAGATGCCGAAGTGGAAATTGCTATGCAATATACCAGTTCTTTTAAAGAGCACGTTTTTTCTTTTGCTAATAATATCTTTACGCCTGAAGGGGGAATGCACGAGGCTGGATTCCGGGCTTCACTTACTCGAGTAATGAATGCCTACGCTAGAAAAAACAATCTTCTTAAAGAAAAAGAAGAGAATTTGACGGCTGAAGATTTGCAAGAAGGTTTGACAGCGGTGATTAGTGTTAAGCTTAAAAATCCTCAATTTGAGGGTCAAACTAAAGCTAAGTTGGGAAATGGAGAAATGAAAGGCGTGGTTTCTTCGGTAACTTCTGAATCTTTGGCGGAATATCTTGAAGCTCATCCTCATAATGCCAAAGCTATTGTGGGAAAATGTATTTTAACCGCCAAAGCCAGGATTGCGGCTCGAGCGGCTAAGGATGCGGTAGTTCGAAAAGGAGCTTTGGAAGGAATGACTCTTCCAGGCAAACTGGCCGATTGTTCCACTAAGAATAAAGAAGAAGCCGAGCTGTATATTGTAGAGGGAGACTCGGCTGGAGGATCAGCCAAGCAAGGGCGAGACCGAAGATTTCAAGCCATTTTACCTCTGCGGGGAAAATTGGTTAATGTGGAGAAAACTACCCTCGACAAAGTAGTAAAATCTGATACTCTAAAGCCAATTATCATTGCTTTGGGAGCAGGGATTGGAGAAAGCTTAGATTTATCAAAATTGAGATATGGAAGAATTATTATCATGGCCGATGCCGATGTTGATGGATCTCACATTCGCACTTTACTTTTGACATTTTTCTATCGTTATTTCGAAGAAATGGTTAAAAACGGACACATTTTTATTGCTCAGCCGCCTCTTTATCGGCTACAAAAAGGTAAAGATATTCGTTATGTCTACACCGAGCAAGAAAAAGACCTAGCGCTTGGAGAAATGCTTAAAGATAATAAGAAAAATTCTAAAACTAAAGCTGAAGTTGTGAAAATTGAAAAAGAGGAAGTTGGAGATGAAAATATTCAGGAAAATGTGGAAGGAGAAGATGGAGAAAAAGTTCCAGGAATTGCCATTCAAAGATACAAAGGTTTGGGAGAAATGAACCCAGAGCAGCTTTGGGAGACTACTATGAATCCCGAAACTCGAATGATGCTTCAAGTGAATATCGAAGACGCCCAGGCGGCAGACAAAACTTTCAATGTTTTGATGGGGTCAGATGTTGAGCCTCGAAGAAGGTTTATTCAAACTCATGCCAAGAATGTGAAGAACCTGGATGTCTAGTTTGGATTGTTGAAAAAGTGTTGTATAATGAAAAATACAAATTAAGTAACTTCAAAACAATCAATCATATGGATCTAAATAACGAACGCGCTAGAATTTTTATTAATCAAAAAAGGCCAGAAGTTAAAGAAACTATTCAAAAAGAAAAAATTTCTTTTGAAAAAGGACGAAATAATAAGAGGCTAGTTAAGTTTCTTGATTGGGTTATTAATATAAGTCTTTTCGCTATTTTTTTAGGAACACCAATTTTTTTTACTAACTTAACCTATCAGGGGATTGCTTTTGAAAAACAAATTTATTTCTATTTCTGGACTCTATTAGCTCTTATTGCTTGGGCTTCCAAGAGTGGCTATTTAGGAGAGATGAAAATTAGAAAAACTCCCTTGGATATACCAATTTTGCTTTTTTGGGGTAGTTATTTAGTGTCTACCATTTTTTCTGTTGACAAGTGGCACAGCTTCTTTGGTTTTTTTGGAGATCCTTCCCGAGGATTTTTGAATGTAACTGCTTTTATTGTTATTTACTATTTGATTCTCAACAATCTTTCCGATAAGCTTTTCCGATGGCTGCTACGAGGAATTTTTATTGCTGGTTTTATCGTTTCAATTTGGACTTTCCTCGTTTCTATGGGAATCAAATTTTTGCCAGATACCCTAGCTGTCTATTTTCCGCTTAGTTTCGTTGGTTCTATGGGTGGAGTCTCCTTGTTTTTGATGTCCCTTATTCCGTTAGGAATAATGAGAATTTTTAAGATACAAGAAAAAGATAAAGGCAACAAGCTAAATTTTGGAATCTTTCTACATTTGTTTCTCATTGCTCTTAACTTGTTTGTTGTTTTCACTCTTTTTGCTTATTCTACTTGGCTAGCACTTCTTATCGGCATGGTGTTGTTTTTGGTCTTTGTTTTGGCCAAGATAATCCAACCCAAAGGAAGCTGGGCCATTTTGCCGATGATAATATTTGTTCTAGTTTTAGTATTTTTAATGATTGGGTCAGTCAATTTGAGTCGAGTGAGTCTGCCATTAGTAGCTGATGTCCCCTTTAATACGGCACTAGGAATTGCCAAAGAAAGTGTCAAGGACAACTTCTTTTTTGGCTATGGAGCAGCTAATTTTGGACATGCTTTTTCCAAAAACTTGCCGATTGGTTTTGATAACTACGGAGTGAGATTTTTTCAGGGGCAAGGATTAATGCTTGAAAATATTGCTACTATTGGTGTAGTGGGGACGGTTTTCTTCACTATTTTGATTCTCACCTATCTGGGTTCAGTCCTTTTTTTGTTAACTAGAGACAAGGAAAATAACAAAATCAATTCATTAGGTCTAGTAACTGCGTCTATTATTTTGTTAGTGGGAGTTATGACTATGAGAATTGAAGGGTCGATTATGACTCTTTGGTTACTCATTAGCTTTCTAGCGCTAGCAGTCGTCTATATGGAAAGCAAGACTAAAGAAAAATTTATTAATTTTTCTCTCAAGGCCTCACCTAAATTTGCCTTGACCCTAGCTTTTATCTACCTGATTGTTTTTGCTGGAGTGGCTTTCATGTTTGTTTTTATCGGCAAGGTATATGTGGCTGATCTTCGAATGGGTAGCGCTGCCAGAGCCACGGAAGTGAGCGAAGGAGGATCAGTTGCCAGTGTTATTAAAGCTATTAATGTTAATCCTCACGAAGGACGCTATTATACTCGCTTGGGGCAAGAATACATGGCGCTTACTAATCAGGAAATGCTTAAGGATGAAAAGGATAGAGATATAGAGAAAATTCGCTACTACTTGTCTCTGGCTATTGAGGCTGGAAAAAGAGGAGAAGAATTAATGCCAGAAGATGCAACAAACACAGAGGTTTTGGCTCAAATCTATGAAAATGCTGGTCTCTATGTGGCGGATGCCTATGATTTGGCTAGGAAAAAATATGAAAGAGCTCACGAACTTGAACCTTTTAATCCAGACTTTCTACTCAAAATTGGTCAAACGAAAATAAAACTTTCTTCTTTTAAGGAAAGTGATGATGAAAAGAAATCTCTTTGGGAAGAAGCTAAAGATGATTATCAAAAAGCAGTGGAAATGCGTCCAAACTACCCTTTGGCTTATTATAATCTGTCTTTGGCTCAAGAGGGGCTAGGGGAACCGGACAAGTCTATTGAAAGTATGACTCAAGCTTTTCTATTGCAAAGAAGCAATCTAAACTACGCTTTTAATTTGGCCAGACTCTATCAGGCCAGAGGCAAGGATGATGATATTAAAATTGCTGAAAGTTTGTATAAGCAAATTCTAGGAGTCAATGACAAGGAACTTAACACTCATTTTAGTCTGGGTATGCTCTATGAAAAGAATGGTCAGAAAAATGAAGCCATAGCGGAGTATCAAAGAGTGATTGAGCTTTTGCCTGATGGGTCAGATCAATCTAGCGAACAACTTCGAAGAATGATTAAAAATATTCAGAACGGAGTTCCTAATACGGTTGAGAATCTCGGACTGGAAATTGTTGCTCCTCAGTCAACTGAAACTCAACCAGCTTCAGAGGAAACTCCAGAACCAACTTCAGAAACAGTTGAACAGCCAGTGGCCGGTAATGATGTTCAAGTCCCCGCAGAGTCTCCGGTGGAAGAAACTCAATCTCAGCAATAACTAAAATAAATAAACTTAACTGTATGAATCAGAATAATTCCGATAAAAAACCAAACAATCCTCTGGAAAATTTTGATATGGCTTATTCCCGAGAAAGAAAACTACAGGAAGAATTTGAAAAAATTGAAATAGCTTATTCTAAAACGGCAGAAAAATACAAGGATTATGCTGAATGTCTTGAATTTGCTCATTATCTTAAAACCATAGAGAAAGTTTTTGCGGAAGCTAAAACCAGAAATTGGGATGCCGACAAAGTTAAGGATTCTTTAATTGAAGTCAGAATAAAAATTCTTTCTGAGGAAACTTCTATTAATGAAAGTGTTTTGCAGTCTATTCATGACGACTTCAAAAAAATGGGAACAGATATTGGCAAAATTAACGAGGCTGCTCAGAGGTTGCTAGACAAATATAAAGAAGAGAAAGAATGTTCTGAGTTTATTCTCTATATTCAATATATCTTGATTAATTTTAGCAGTTTTAAAGAAGGGGAATTGAATATGACTGACATGAAAGATCGTTTAGTTTCAGCTCGCATGCAAGTACTTTCAAGTGATGGAAAACCTGATCTCAAAACCTTAGAAACAATCTATAAAGAATTTAAAGATCTTCTTAGCTAGTTTAGTGGGAAATAAAAAAGGAGAGTTTTTAAGAAATAAAAATAAAAACTATGTTTTTTTCTAGTCCGAGCGCCGATCTTACGATTATAATTTGGCTTTTAGGTTTTTCTTTAGTCGTGTCTTTGGGCACGCTTTTATTTTTTCGTCGCTGGCTTTTTAGTTTGTTTATTTTTTCGGTTTTAGCTAATTTGGTTTTTTATTTTGATAGTGGATCAGAATTGTTTGCCATATATAATTTAAAATGGATTGTTACTATTTCCATTAAATACTGGCCAATTATAAATATTATTTTCTTTATTTTTTTAATCATTAAAAGTCGCTGGAAAAAGTAGCGAAAGGCCATGTGGGGAGGGAAAGTTAAAAAAATTTTGGTTGTTCTGCTGACGCTTTTTTTGACAGCGACACCTTTTCGGTGGGATTTTTTTGGGGAAATCATGGTTCAGGCCGATCTGCCCTATCCTGAAGATATTTTGATTGAAGAAGATACTACTTGGCACCGAGGCGAGATTCTTAACCTGGGCAGAATTGAAATTGACGAAGGAGCGCGTCTCACTATTGAAGCAGGAGTTCAAGTTCATTTCGCTCAGCTGATTGTTTATTGGGGAAGCATTCGAGCTGAAGGGACGGCCAGTGAGCCAGTTGTTTTTTCTCCGGCAGTAGTGCCGGACCTTCCAGCTGGATTTGAAATTAGAACTCAAATTTATTTTGACACTTATCCGGAAGAAAGTGACTATTCTTTTTTTCGCCATGCCAAATTTCAAGGTGGCGGCCAATGGACAGAAGGAGGAACGTTAGCGCAAAAAAACATATGGCAAAAAACATTAGCCGGAGACGAGGGAGACGCAGCTATTTATTTTCAAGGAGGCCGAGCTATTTTTGAAAATTGTCTTTTTTCTGATAGTCAATATGCCGATTTTGAAGTGGCAGTGGAAATTGATCACGGCGAAAACCCAATGGACTATTTAAAAATAACCAATTCCAATTTTGAGAAAAATGACGAAGAAACCAAGGCGCTCACTGGAGAAGTTTATTGTGAACTTGCTTATCCTTCTGATTGTCAGGACCGGGTTGTTCTTACAAATAATTGGTATGGAGATCAGAGCGGCCCTCAATCTCGAAATAATTCTGGGCTAGGGAAGGCGGTGGAGGGCAATTTTTCTTTGCGAGGTTTTCGCCAAAAAGAATTGATCGCTGATCCCTTGATTGTTGTTCCGGGCATCATGGGTTCAATGGAAAAAAACGAAGGAGAGGGTGAATGGTTGGCAGACCCGATGCTTCACACTTATGACAATTTGCTTGACTCTCTGGAAAGAAATGGCTATCAAAAAGATTTGAATCTTTTTGAATTTCCCTATGATTGGCGAGTGGAAAATGCCAAGACGGCTGATCTTCTCAAAGACAAAATTGATCAGATTTTGGAGAAAACTGGTTTTCGTCGAGTGGACATTTTGGCTCATTCGATGGGAGGGCTCATCGCCAGAAGTTATCTGGAAGGGGAAGGCTATGGTCGATACGACGTGGATCAGTTGGTGACTCTTGGCACCCCGCATCGAGGATCTCCCAAAGCCTATCTTCAATGGGAAGCGGGAGAAGGCTTTTTTGATGTGGCAGGCTTTTTGGCTAAGCATCATTTCAAACGGGAAGCCAAACATAATGGGTTCGATTCAATTTTTGAATATATTCGCTCAGCCATTCCGACCGTTCAAGAACTTTTGCCAGATTACGATTATTTGTTTGATGTGGACAAAAACCAAATGAGAAGCTATCCGACCGATTATCCACGTAATGTTTTTTTGGAAGATTTGAATCAAGAAATCAATTTAGAAAAATTAAATAGAGTTGAAGTTATTAATATAAGTGGAATAGCTGATATTAAAAATACCATTTCTGAAATTAAAGTTCGGGAAAATGAAAAAGAAAATCTTTGGGAGGATGGTGAACCAGAAAATTTTTATAATAAAGAAACTGACAGGGGGCTAGAATATGGCAGTGGTGATGAAACTGTTCCTAAATTTAGCGCTCAGGATATTCCAGCTCAAAAAAGTTTAGAAATAGAATCTAGTCACAACGAGTTGCCGACTAAAGCGCAGTGTTTGGCGTTAGAAAATTTAACTGGCAAAACTGACTGCCAATATGTCGATGATTGGAAATTTCCTAATTTGCTCTATTTCAATCTTTTTTCTCCAGTTGATATGCAAGTAATTGATCCAGACGGAAGACGAGTGGGGAAAAATTTTGAAACAGGAGGAGTGTTTAATGAGATTTCTGGAGCTTTTTACCCAGGATATGAAACTCAAGAAGAATTCATCACCATTCCTAATCCGAAGGAAGGAGAATATAAGGTTTTGCTCGAAGGAACTGCTTCAGGAGAATATACCCTAGAAGTGACTAATATAGAAAATGACGAAGATCAAACTGATTATTTTTCAGCCAATATTGAAAACCAAGAAAATCAAGAAATAGTTTTTAATTTTTCGAACGATTTTGTTGATTTTGGGAATGGAGATGACGAAACGATTTCTGCTGTGAGTGAAACGGATGATTCGGAAGATGACTCAGATGAAGATACTAAAAAGAAAACAAGCGATGACGAAAAAGATGAATTTTTTAGTTCTGATCAGAACTTTCTTCTGGTGGGAATGGCCAAGTCAAAAAGTGAGGAATTTAAGGAGGCTATATATAAGGAAGGGGAAAATAGAAAAAATCCAGAAATTAGGGGTATGGAAAAAGAGGATTATTCTTTAAATATTTTTTCTTCCATGATAATCCTTGGCATGCTTTTGGGGTCGGTTAAAAGATCAATAATTCGCTTCTAAATATTAGTTAGTTTGAAATAAACAAATCATTTTAAATTAAAAATTTTTCTAAAATGAAAGCCATAAACCGAATAAGAAAGAGCTAAAATAAAAGTTTTTGGTCCTTTAAAAATCGACCAGAATAAAAGTTTCCAAAAGTGTAGTCGAGCCTTGTCTTTTAGCCCTAAAATCACGATTGCCTTGAATAACGCTCCGGCATAGCCAAAATGATATTTTATATAGCCGAAATGCATATGGAAATTTCTTTTTCTTTTAGGGTTGCATTCCTTGAGAAAATTTTTAACTCGTTTATAATATGGGCCGGGAGAATAAATTCCTTCAATTACTTTTTGGTAACCATTTTTTAATTTATCAAGGCCCATTTTGGGAATAAGATTAGTTGAAAAATCAGTATTATCTCCAGTGACGTTTTTTATTAGCCTACCTTCATTTAGCATTCTTTTATAAAGACGACTTCCTCTAGGTGCGTTAAGAAGACCGACCATGGCAGTTATAATTCGACTTTCCTGGATAAACTTTATTTGTCTTTGAAAAATAGAAGGGGCATCGCTGTCAAAACCGACGATAAATCCTCCAGTTACTTCGAGACCGCTAAGCTGGATTTTTCTAATGGATTCTGTCAAGCTTCTATTTTTATTTTGAAATTTTCCACATTCAACTAAGCTTTCTTCGTTGGGAGTTTCTATGCCGATAAAAACATTAATAAAACCAGCTTGGGCCATCATTTCCATTAATTCATCATCATCGGCAAGATTAATGGAGGCTTCTGTAGAAAAAGTAAATGGCTGCCTCTTTTCTTTTTGCCATTTAATCAAAGCTGGTAAAATCTCCTTTTTTAATTTTATTTTGTTTCCAATAAAGTTGTCATCAACAAAAAAAATGCTTCCTCTCCATCCCAGGGAATGTAGTTTATTTAATTCTGCCATTACTTGGCGCTTATTTTTTGTTCGAACCCCTCTACCAAAAAGAGTTGTAATATCGCAAAATTCACAATTAAAAGGACAACCTCTTGAATACTGAATGCTTATAGAGACGTATTTTTTCATATCTAACAATTCATAAAGAGGGAGAGGAGCTTGCTCAATATTAGAGAATTTTTCAGTTCGATAAATTTTTTTAGGACAACCTTTTTCTAAATCTTTCAAAAAAGAAGTAAGTGTAATTTCCGCTTCGTTGAGGATTAAATGGTCGACATTTTTAAAAGACTCATGATTAGCAGTAAAAAGAGGTCCTCCGGCTATTACTTTTTTTCCTAGCTCATGACATTTCTGAATAATTTTTTGAGCCGATTTTTTTTGAATTGCCATAGCACTTATAAAAACATAATCGGCCCAAAGTAAATCAGCTTCACTTAGAGAGCTTACATTCATATCAACAAGTTTTTTCTTCCAATTATCAGGCAGCATGGCAGCCACAGTTATGAGTCCTAGAGGAGGATGCATGGCTTTTTTAGAAATAAAACCTAAAGCATATTTAAAGCTCCAGAAAGTGTCGGGATAGTTAGGATAAATCAGGAGGGTCTTTTTAGTTGTTTTTTCCATCGTTTTTATTGAATAATTATTATTGCTTTACAAATTTTAAAGGTCATGTTAATATTTTAGTATAACTCTAAAAATTTAGCAACACTAAAATATCTAAATTAAATTTATGCAAAATCTCAGAATTAAAAAACAAGTCAAAACCAAGAAAGCTATCATAGATGCTTTTTCA
>Ga0180007_10003046_pt1 | contig 19101 bp, 14 predicted proteins | sample MM_PC_MetaG_FD_121122 | JGI IMG/M metagenome (GOLD analysis project Ga0180007, IMG submission 121122) | Groundwater microbial communities from the Aspo Hard Rock Laboratory (HRL) deep subsurface site, Sweden - MM_PC_MetaG | ecosystem: Environmental > Aquatic > Deep subsurface > Groundwater... | reverse complement strand
GTAAGATATGCGGAGTTGCATGGGAAAGTGGAGTTTATCGTCAAGCCTTTCACCTCGGAAAAGTTGAAAGGCGAGGTCAAAAGAATCCTGTCTTGAGAGCTTGTTCCCGGTGTTCGCGGGAACCCATTGCTGTAACGTCCCTTCTTTTTCTTGATCCCGTGGTATGCCCGGATTTTTTTTCGATAAATTGGAGAGAAATCCGCTAATTATCTTTGAATTATTTGCGCCGGGCGTCTTTTTCCTGTAAAAATGAGTGTTGCTGCCGGAAAATGTTACGGAATAACGGCTGGTTTATTGAACGTGCGGAGGGTATATGGCTGACCAGGACGAAACAAAGGCGCATTCGGCTTCAGTGCAGGAGCTTTTGCGGGCAATTCCCAAGGTTGATGAATTCCTGGGCTGGGTGGACCACATGCAGGCGCCGGTGCGTTTTGTCAAGGCCGCCGTTCGGGAAGTTCTTAACATTGAACGGGAGATGATCCTGGGAGGCCGGCCCCGCAAGCCGGAAGATCTTGGCCGCGAGGTGCTGCTGGAAAAATTTGATAAACGTCTCAAGGACAAGCTGACCACCAATTTCCGGACGGTAATCAATGCCACCGGGGTTATCATCCACACCAATATGGGTCGTTCTCTGCTGCCGCGGGAGGCCATGGACGGCCTGGTCAAGGTGGGCAGCCGCTATTCCAATCTGGAGTTTGATCTTGCCACCGGCAAACGGGGCAGCCGCTACAATCTGGTGGAGGATCTGCTTTGCGAGTTGACCGGGGCGGAAGCCGGTCTGGTGGTCAACAATAATGCCGCCGCGGTGCTGCTGGCGCTGGATACCCTGGCCAAGAATCGTGAGGTGATTGTTTCCCGGGGCCAGCTGGTGGAGATCGGCGGTTCTTTCCGTATCCCCGAAGTGATGGAAAAAAGCGGCGCCTTTCTGCGCGAGGTTGGCGCCACCAACAGAACCCATCTGCGGGATTATGAAAACGCCATCAACGAACAAACCGGCCTGCTGCTGAAAGTTCATACGAGCAATTACCGCATCATCGGTTTTACCTCCGAGGTGACCCTGCCGGAAATGGTTGAGTTGGGCGGGAAGCACAATCTGCCGGTCATGGAGGATCTGGGCAGCGGCAGCCTGGTGGACCTTACCCGCTTCGGGCTGGAAAAGGAACCCACCGTGGGCGAGGTGGTGAAGGCCGGGGTTGATGTGGTGACCTTCAGCGGCGACAAGCTGCTGGGAGGTCCCCAGGCCGGTCTGATCCTCGGCAAGCGCGACATCATCGGCCGCATCAAGAAAAATCCGCTCAACCGGGCCCTGCGTATTGATAAATTCACCCTGGCCGGACTGGAGGCCATTCTGCGGCTCTACTTTGATGAGGAGAAGGCGCTGACCGCCATCCCCACCCTGGCCCTGATGGGGCTGCCGCCTGCGGTGATTGAACGCCGGGCGGTCAGGTTGACCCGCAGGATCAGAAAGAGTCTGGCTGATTGCTGCGAGGTGACCATTGTCTCTGTCGCCTCCCGGGTCGGCGGCGGCGCCATGCCGGAGCAGGACCTGCCCAGCAGGGCGGTTGCCCTGCGGCCCGTGGCCATGAAGGTGACGGATCTGGAAAGAAAACTGAGGGAGACCTCCATGCCGGTGATCGGCCGCATTGAAAACGAGGCCTTGCTGCTGGATGTGCGCACCGTGGCTGATGATGAAATACCCGTGCTTGCCGCTGCGCTGTTTGAGGTTTTTGAGGTGGAGGAGAAATGAGCTTTCCCTTTGACTTGCGCAGCAAGAAGCTTGATGAGGTTGACATTGATCTGTTCAGCCTGGAATTTGCCGAGATCGTTCGCCTCTTTCTGCCCAGCCGCAAGGTGCATTTTGCCGGGCCGCATCCGGGCGGGGATCTCCATGCCGCCTGGAAAGCCGGGGTCGAGATGGTGCGCAATGCCCAGAAACCGGTGGTGGACGGCGGAGAGGTGGAGCACCTCTATCTGCCCCTGTGGGACGGGGAAAAACTTTTCTGCGTCGCCATCCTGGACAATCCGCCGGATACCTATCAGGACTCCTCCTCATCCATGCTGCTGGAAAAAAGCCGGTTGATTTCAGCGGAAATGGCCAGGGTTAAACAATTCGCCCTTGATCCCGTCACCGGCCTGCCCGGCGGCCCCATGCTGCATAATCGCCTGCAGGCCCTGTTACAGAAGAAACGCGCCCATGAAAACGGTAATACGCCTTTTTCTCTGCTGCTGCTTGAGATGCATCCCCGCGCCCGTGATGGTGAACAGGCCCTGGTAATAATCGCCAGGAGCGCCGCCTTCCTGGATTCACTCATCGGCCATCTCTTTACCCCCTGCCATCTGGGCAGCGGTATTTTCGGGCTTCTCTGGGAAGGGGTAGGCGAGGTGCAGACCATGAAGATGGCTGATCTGCTGCTGCGCTGGCTGAAAAGAGAGGGGTTCGCCAGGAGCCGGATCGGCATCCGTTCCTGTCTGTCCGAGGAACAGGCGGTGGCCGGGGAGATATTTCTGGCTCAAGCCTGGGGCGCCCTGGGCGTTGCCCGCAAGCGTGGCCCTTTTGCCCTCTGTTCCCATCAGGCGCTGAGCAACCGCAGCGCCCATCCCCTCTGTCCGCCGCCGGCAAGGGTTTTTGCCGAGCTGCGCAAGTTATGGCAGGACAGCGACCGGTTTGCTCTGCTGCTTGTGCATGGGGACCATGGCGATGACAACGGGAGCGTTTCCTGGCCGGACACCTCGGGTGCGCCGCTGGTCCGCATTGATGAGCATGAGGCCTTTGTTTATCTTGACGGGGCGGAGCAACAGGCTGCCGAGGCGTGGGGCAGGGATTACCAGGCCAGGGCCGCCGGCGGCAATGCCAGTTTTTCCCTGGGCATTGCGCTCTATCCCGCTCATGGCTTCAAGAAGATGGAAATGGTGGGTAATTGCCGCAAGGCTCTGCTGCATACCGGCTTTTACGGACCGGGCAGCATGACGGTTTTTGACGGTGTCAGTCTCAATATCAGTGGTGACATCTATTACAACGAGGGTGATCTGGCCCGGGCGGCCAAAGAGTATCGCCTGGGGCTGCAGCTTGATCCTGCCAATATTAATTTGCTGAACAGCGTGGCCGTCACCCTGGCCCAGATGAATCTGTACCGCAAGGCCATTCCGCTTTTTCAGCAGGCCCTTGCCCTGGAGCCCGCCAATTTCATGGCGCTCTATAACCTCGGCTTTGCCTATCTGGCCACGGAGGAAGAAGGCAATGCCATGGCGAATTTTGAAAAGGCCCTGGCGGAACAGGATGATAATTTTGATCTGCTGCTGCAGCTGGGCAAGCTCTATTGCAAGGCGGGCCGCTTTGCCGATGCGGTAAATGTGCTGCGCAGGGGTGAGCAGGTGGGGCCGGGCGGTGTGCGCGATATCAGCCATGGCGCGGTCCACCGTTTTCTGGGCGAGGCCTACAAGGGGCTTGGCGAGAATGGCAAAGCCATGTCCTGCCTGCAGAAGGCGGCCCGCCATAATCCCCGGGATGCCGCGGCGCTCAGCATGCTCGGTGAACTTTTTCTGCTGGAGAGGCAGGGGGATGATATCGCCCTTACCCTCTGCCGCCAGGCGGTGGAGCTTGATGACGATGACTGGCGGCACTGGTCCCGGCTGGCTGCGGTGCTGACGGCATTGAGAGAATATGATGATGCCCTGCGGGCCTTGCGCAAGGGCCTGGCGCTGGACGGCAGAAACAGCAGGCTGTTTACCCAGCTGGGTGCTCTCTATGAAAAACGGGGCAATGCCGGGCTGGCGGAAAAAATGTACAGGAAAATTCTCCGTTTGGATCCGCTGTGCCGGGAGGCGACGGAACGTTTGGCCGCCTTGCAGAAGATATAAAGGCATTGCCCGGCGCAGTCTAACCAGCGGTTTGCCGGCCCGCGCCATTCCATGCTTGCCCGCCCCACTTTACACCAGCCTTCCTGAAAAAAATAATTTTATCTATTTTTCTTTCTGTTAGTTCCCATTATTTCTATATATTGTTGTGCCCATAATGTAGCACACCATATGTGGTAAAAAGTCTCGCATCCCCATGTTTTTGCCTGAAAACTGGGTAATATTTCCTCTTGACACTTCTGTTCGTTGCCTCTTATAAGTATCTTACTATGGTGTAAAGTGGGGCAATAGGGTGCAGAGGGGATAGAAAGTGAGTGAGACAGTCATTATGAGTCAGCCAAGCCGCTTCAGAGGCAGGTCTGAACATACGCTGGATGGGAAAGGGAGACTGAATGTGCCGTCCCGTTTTCGTGAGGTACTCCTGCGTGAATATGACGACCGGCTGCTGATTACCCCGCCATGGCGTACCTGTCTGCGCATCTATCCCCTGCAGGAGTGGGAAAAAATGGAAGCCACTCTGCTGAGCAAGGAAAAAAAAGATCCCCAGTTTCAAAAGATGATCCGCTACCTGATAGGAGGATCGGAGGAGTGCCAGATTGATAAGAATGGTCGTATCATTCTGCCCATGCATCTGCGCAATCAGCTTGATCTGAAAAAAGATGTGGTGATGATGGGTATGGGGTCGTTTTTTGAGATATGGGACAAGGATATCTGGCAGGCGGAAAGCAGTATAACACCGCAGGATTTTAATGAATTTGACTCGACCCTTCATGAACTAGGCCTCTTTTAACATATGGGGACAAAACCGGTACACCTGCCGGTCTTGCTGGATGAGGTAATGCACTACCTGGCTCCGCAGGATGGCGGCCTCTATGTGGATGGCAACCTGGGGCTTGGCGGGCATAGCGGGGTGATTCTTGAGAGAAGCAGCCCCGGCGGCCGGGTGATAGGGTTTGATTGGGATGAAGATGCCCTGGGCCGAGCCCGGCTTAATCTGGAGAGGTATCAGGGCAGAGTAGAGTTCGTCCGGCGCAATTTTGCCGAGATCAGGGAGGTCCTGTCGGAGCTGGGGGTGGACCGGGTTGACGGGTTGCTTCTTGATCTCGGCTTATCGTCCCTGCAGTTGGATGTAAGCGGCCGAGGATTTACGTTTCAGGGTTCCGAGCCCCTTGACATGCGCATGGATGTCAGAAGCCCGGAAACAGCGGCAGATTTGTTGAACCGGGCCAGCGAGCAGGAGCTGGCAGACATTTTCTACTTGTACGGAGAGGAACGTCAGGCCAGGCGGATTGCGTCTTTTGTGGTTGACGTCCGCAGGAAGACCCCACTGGCGACGACTGATCAGTTGGTAAAGATTGTCGAAAACGCTGTTCCGCGCAGATTCTGGCCCAAAAAAATTCATGTTGCCACCAAGGTTTTCCAGGCGCTGCGCATCGCGGTGAACCGGGAACTCGATAATCTTGAGAAAATTTTAGACAGCGTGGCGGATATTGTAAAACCAGGAGGGCGTATCTGTGTAATTTCCTTTCACTCTCTGGAGGATCGTCTGGTGAAGCGGGCTTTTAGAAATAATCCTGCCTTGGAGCTGGTAACGGCAAAAGCGGTTATCGCGGCAAATGAAGAGATCTTGGCAAATCCGCGGTCAAGAAGCGCCAGGTTGCGCGTTGCCGCGGTGCGGGGTGTGTGATGGTCGCGCAATTTTCTTCACGCTATAAGCCGAGCCTCAGCAGAAAGCTGGGCCAGAAGGGGCCGGGCCAGAAATTGAGCTTGGGCAGCTGGTTCTGGAAGTTGACCGGCGTGGTGATCGTCAGCGTTACTCTGGCAGGCATGGCGGGCAGTTACTGGTTTTCCTGGAGCATCAGACGTGGATTGGACGGTTTGACCGGAGTGCAGGGGGAAAAGCATGCATTGCAGCAGGTGAGCAACAAGCTGCAGGGCCAGAAGGGGCAGCTGCTTGACAGAAAGCGTATTGAAACCGTTGCTGCAGCAAAACTTTCACTCTACCCCACCATGGAACAGAGTGCCGGGGGCGGGGTGATTGTACGGATTCCCGCACCATGACAGGCTACAAGGGACCGCTTGACAGTAACTGGGGTAAAGGAGGGGGATACAGGCAGGAGGAGGAGAAGCAGAAAAGGATTGCCAGACTGAAGCTTCTGGCCGGCCTCGTGGTCATTCTCATCATGGCCGGGGCCTCTTTCTTTTTTTTCCGGCAAAGCCCGTCCGGAGAGGGAGACAGCGCAAAAAACAGGACCGTCAAGGTAAATGAGGATGCGCCCCTTGCCGTACCGCAGAAAAAGGGAGAAGTCAGGCGCAGAAATATTTATGACCGGAACCTGAATGAGCTTGCCATCAGTTTTAAAGTTGACTCGATCTATGTCAAGCCCCTGGAGTTTGACAACATTGAAAAGACGGTTTCGGTGTTGGCCGATGCCTTGAATCTTGATGAAAAAGATGTGCTTGAGGAACTGAAAACCCAGAGGACCTACAAATGGGTGGTGAAAAATATTTCTCCTGAGAAGGCAGCCGCGGTTGCGGCGTTAAATCTTCCAGGAGTTTATTTTTATGAGCAGGAACAGCGTTTTAATCCCAGCCGGGCGAACATGGGGCAGATTATCGGCGAGGTAAAAGACGGACACGGTTTATCAGGCGTAGAACTCTTTTATGACAATCTGCTGCTGGGCGGGTCGGGGGCACCGGATTCCGTAACCAGGGGTGGCGGCGGGAAAAGCCTGGTTCTGACCATGGACGCCAAAATGCAATCGCTGCTGGAGCAGGAAATGACGGCATTGCTTAATGACATACGGCAGGATGATCAGACGGCTGAAGCGATGACAGCCGTGAGCGCTCTGCTGATGGATGCGGACCAGGGCGAAGTTCTGGCCTATGTCAAACTGCCGTTCTTTTCCGCCACGAAATTGGGAACGGCAAACGGCTTTGAAGGCGTGGACCGGATGATGGGCGGCCATGTGGACCCCGGGATACTGTCGCTCATTTTCAAGGATGCGGCAAACTTTGAGCAGGCGCAGCAGGCCATCGAAGCAGGCCAGACCGAAGAAGAACAGGCCCCGGTTGAAATGATTAAATCTCTGGTGCCCCGGATGATGAAAAAAATACGTGAAGGACCGACAAAATCGCCATGGGTACAACTTCAGGACGGGTCATATGCATCCGACTGGCTGGCGGCGGCGCTGGATGATGAGAAGGCGGCGGCGGAAAACGGTGAGGTTGATTTTTCCGATTTCGGCAAAATCCTGGACAGAGTTGGTCAGTGCACGCTCGACCTCCCTGGAGATAACGGCGGCAAGGAAACGGGGTTAGGGTTGCTGTGCGGGTATGCGGCACTGGTAAACGGCGGCAATGCAGTCACGCCTCACATTTTGCAGGCCACTTTTTCAGCAACAGGAAAGCTGGAGGAATGGCCATGGTCGCCACAGGAGAACAAGGTCATCGGCGCAGATGCAAGCCGTGACCTTGTTCTTTTTTTGCGTGAAAAGGCCCACCCTGCGGATATCGTACTGGTGGGTGAAATTCTGCGGCCCCGGGGTGATATGGCGTCCATAGAGGCAAAGATAACTCCGCCGACTGAAGGAGAAACAGCGCCGGCCGCTGCCGCAACCCCTGAGTCGGAAGCGAAACCGGATATGTTGGTTGCCCGGCATTGCGACGGTCTGGCCCTGGCCTCGATCACGGTGAGTAAACCTGAACTGGTGATGCTGGTAGTCATTGAAGATGCCAGAATCAATCTGATGCAGGCTTCGCCAGTGAAGCAGCGCGTTGATTCCTTTCTGCAGGCAGCCTTCAAATTGCATCATAAGAAGGAGAACGCCAAGGCCGTCCCGCAGTCGATATCCAGGGAGGAAATCTTCCAGCGCTGGATACTGCGCAATAAACAGTTGGGCTTTGATGTGATGGGGGGCAGAAAAAGTGATGCGGACATCATGATCGATGTGCGAGGCATGAGTATCCGCAAGGCTCTGCAGGAACTGGATGGATTTGATGTCAAGGTGGTAATCGAAGGTTCGGGCATTGTCAAAAGACAGCATCCCGAAGGCGGGAGCAAGTTGAAAGAGGGGACACTGGTGATTTTGAAGGCGGAGATAAAGCGCTGATCCATGGTAACCATGCGAAAAAAAAGACTGGCCGATCTTCTTGCCGCAGCAGAACTTCCCATCCTTTGCCCTGAGGATGAGAAGGATATTGAGATCTGCGGGGTGACGGATGATTCGAGACAGGTCGTGCAGGGTATGCTTTTTGTCGCAGTGGCAGGCGCTACGGTGGATGGCCACCGCTTTATCAATGATGCCGTGGCCAAAGGCTGTGCCGCGGTGCTGGTCTCCCGCGATTATACCGAAGAATGTGCCGTGCCGCTCATGAAAGTAGATGATACCGGCAGGGTTTTGGGATATCTTGCCGCGGCTTTTTTCGATTTTCCCTGCCGCAGGATGAAGATGATCGGCATCACCGGCACCAACGGCAAGACCACTTGCACCTATCTGCTGGAGGCAATGATCGCCAAGGCAGGCGGGGTTCCGGGAGTGATCGGTACGGTCAGTGTCCGCTATAAAGGTTGCGAGACCCCAGCTGCGTTGACTACCCCGCAGCCGGTGGAGCTGCAGCGGATTCTCGAGCAGATGTCCGAGGCTGGGGTTACCCATGTCGCCATGGAGGTTTCCTCCCATGCCCTGGCCCAGCAGCGGATAAACGGAGTGTGGTTTGATGTGGCGCTGTTTACCAATATCAGCCGTGATCACCTGGACTTCCACGGCAGTATGGAAAGCTATTTTGCCGAGAAGGAAAAGCTTTTTGCCTCCTATCTCAAAGACCATGGCCAGGGGGTTATCGTGCTGGGCTCAGGAGAGGCGGAGGAGCAGGAAAACAATGGCTGGTGCGACCGGCTGATCGCTGTTCTTGCCGGGCACAATCATGCCTGTCTGACCTGCGGTATCGGCAGGGGACTGATCCAGGCCAGGAATTTCAGGTTCGATCTGCAGGGGATCAGGGCTGAGATCGTTTCCCCCGAGGCACGGTTTGTGCTGGACAGCCCGCTGGTGGGCGAATTCAACCTCCGCAACCTGCTGGGGGTTATCGGTTGCGGAACGGCGCTGGGTTATGCTCTACAGACCATCTGCACAGGGTTGGCCGGAGTGAAAGGTGTGCCGGGCAGACTGGAGAGGGTGTTGCCCGATGGTGACACGGCGCAGGAAGGAACAGGGTTGGCAACCGTCTTTGTTGACTATGCCCATACCCCGGACGCCCTGGAAAACGTACTGCTTACCTTGCGGGCGCTGCGTCCTGAACGGTTGATTGTGGTCTTCGGCTGCGGTGGAGACCGTGACAGGGGCAAGCGGCCGTTGATGGGCGGTGTGGCGACGCGACTTGCTGATGTGCTGCTTGTCACCTCGGACAATCCCCGCAGTGAGCCGCCCCGGAAAATATTGGCAGAGATCGAGGCGGGCATCCGGGAAGAAAAGCTGGCCAAGGGAAAGGGCGAGCAGCTCATGCGGAACCGGCAGCTTAAGGGATATGACGTGATCGAGGAACGGGCGGAAGCAATCCGCATCGCTATTTGCGGCGCGGGAGCGGGGGACGTTGTGCTGATCAGCGGCAAGGGGCATGAGTGCTATCAGATTATCGGCAGCCGGAAGTTGTTTTTTGACGATCGACAGCAGGCCAGAGAGCAGCTTAACATTGCCAGACAGGCAGCATAGGGGACAAGGAGAAAGGGAATGGAACTGGAACGAAGCACAGAAAAAGAGTGCTGCCGACTTGCAGCCGGTCCGGCGACGGCTGAATTCGGCTATGGCTTCAATACGGTGCAGGATCCAGTCTGGACTTTGAGCCAGGTGCTGCTGGCAACAGGGGGACGTTTTATCTGCGGGGCGCCGGAGGCGAATTTTCGCGCCATCTCAACGGATACGCGGACGCTTGAGCCGGGGGATCTCTTTGTGGCCCTGTCCGGCGAACGTTTTGACGGGCAGGAGTTTGTTAAGGAGGCGATCCGTAAGGGGGCTGCCGGCGTTATTGTCTCAAGCATGGTGGAAGAAAAACTGCCCGTGCCGGTTATTATGGTCGCTGACCCGCTGGAGGCCCTGGGTGATCTGGCTGCCTATCGCCGGGCGTCCATGCCTAACCTGCAGGTAATCGCCATTACCGGCAGCTCGGGTAAGACTACGGTCAAGGAGATGTGCGCCGCCATTCTGAAAGAGGAATACAATGTACTGAAAACGGAAGGAAACTTGAACAACCTGATCGGCATGCCCCTGACCCTGCTGCGTGTTGATGCCTGCCATGATGTGGCGGTGCTGGAAATGGGCATGAACCGGCCCGGCGAAATTGCCAGAATGACTGAAATCGCCGACCCGGATATTGCCTGCATCGTCAACATCCAGAGCGCCCACCTGGCTGGACTGCATTCCATCGATGGGGTGGCCAGGGCCAAAGGCGAGCTGTTCCGGGGCGGTAAGTCCTGGGGCAAATTCTGTGTCAATATGGATGATAAGCGGGTAAGGGCTCTTGCCCGCAGCTGCAGTCAGGAACAGATCACCTTCGGCAGGGCCCGCAATGCTTTTGTACGGGCAACCCATGTGCGGAACATGGGCGAGGAGGGGATGCTTTTCACCCTGCATGTGGGCGGCGAAAAGGTGAGAATTACTATTCACAGCCTTGGGGAGCATAACATCGGCAACGCGCTGGCCGCAGCGGCCATGGCCCACGCCGCCGGAGTAAAGGCCGAACAGATTGCCCAGGGGCTGATGAACTTCACCCCCTATGATAAAAGGCTGCAGATGGAAACCATCGGCGGACTCAGGATCATCAATGACTGCTACAATGCCAACCCGGCATCCATGCTGGCGGCGCTGGAGACGGTCCGGGCCATGAAGAAAAGTAAAAAGAGTGTGGCCATACTGGGCGATATGCTCGAACTGGGCGAGACCAGTGACTCGGCCCATCGCCGACTCGGTGAAACAACTGCCTGCAAGGCATTTGATTATCTTTTTGCCTATGGGCAGTTTTCCAGAAAGGTGGTGGAAGGCGCGCTCGATGCGCGTATGACCATGAAACAGGCAAAACAGATGGAGAACAAAGAGGATATCGTGGAGGCCATTGTCAAGCTGATCGCCCTTGGTGAACTGGCAAGCGGTGATCTGGTGCTGGTCAAGGGTTCACGGGGCATGCGCATGGAAACAATTATCGAGCAGTTCAGGAACAGGCTGTAGGCGGGCGTCAATGCTTTATCATCTTCTCTATCCACTCCATAACCTATATGGGGGCTTTAATGTCTTCCGCTACATCACCTTCAGATGTATCGGGGCCATTGTCACCGGCTTTTTAATTGCCATGGTGCTGGGTCCGCATTTCATCAGGTTGCTGAAGCGCAATCAGGTGGGGCAGGTGGTGCGGGAAGACGGGCCGGAAAGCCACTTCAGTAAGCGTGGCGTTCCCACCATGGGAGGGGTGCTGATTATTTCCTCGGTGGTCATTTCAACCCTCTTGTGGGTTGATCTGGCCAGCAAGTTCGTCTGGCTGATACTGGCCATCACCCTGTGGTACGGGGCCATCGGCGGTATTGACGACTGGCGCAAGATTAAGAAGAAAAACTCCAAGGGGTTGAGCGCCAAAGCAAAAATGGCGCTGCAGATCGTCGGAGTGGTTGTTGTCGGTTCCTTTTTATTGAATCAGCCGGGTTTTGATACCTCGCTGAGTTTTCCGTTTTTAAAGGACGTGAAACCGGATCTTGGAATTTTTTATATTTTTTTCATGGTTCTGGTGGTGGCCGGCTCCTCAAACGCGGTCAATTTGACGGACGGACTGGACGGGCTGGCCATCGGCCCCACGGTGGTGACCAGCGGCGTTTATCTGCTGTTTTCCTATCTGGCCGGCCATGCCGGGCTTGCCGCCTATCTGCAGATCCCGTTTGTTCCCGGCGCAGGCGAGGTGACGGTGTTCTGCGGGGCATTGGCCGGGGCGAGTCTGGGATTTCTCTGGTTCAACGCCTACCCTGCCCAGGTGTTTATGGGTGATGTTGGGTCGCTTGCCATCGGCGGAGCCCTGGGAGTGGTGGCGGTTATTATCAAGCAGGAGATTCTGCTGGTGCTGGTGGGCGGGATATTTGTCATGGAGGCTATTTCCGTGATCCTGCAGGTGGGTTATTTCAAGATTTCCGGGGGCAAGAGGATTTTTCTCATGGCCCCCTTTCATCATCATTTTGAAAAAAAGGGCTGGGTGGAGCCGAAGGTAGTTGTCCGTTTCTGGATCGTGTCAATCATTCTCGGCCTGATGGCGCTGGCCACGCTGAAACTGCGGTGATCATGGCATGGTTAGCTTAAAAGAATTCATCACCTCTCCGGCATCCTATAAGACCCTTGTTGTGGGGTCGGGCAAGTCGGGATTTGCTGCGCTGAAGTTCCTGGATAAGCTGGGCTGCCGGGTGGCGCTCAGCGAAAAGGCCAAGGAGTCGGCCCTGGACGGCAAACTGCTGGAGTGGCTGAAGGAAAGGGATGTCTACTATGAGACGGGGGGACACCGCAGGGAAACATTCCTCGATGCCGATCTCATTGTAGTCAGCCCTGGTGTGCCGCTGGAACTGGCCGAGCTTGCAGCAGCTCGCCAGGCCGGTGTTGAGATCATAGGGGAGCTTGGGCTTGGTGCTGCTTATCTTCAGATACCAATTGTTGCCGTAACCGGCACGAACGGCAAAACCACGGTGACAAAACTGATTGGTGAATTGCTGCAAGGAGCTGGGAGAAAGGTGTTTGTCGGAGGAAACATTGGGACACCGCTGATGGATTACCTGCTGGGGGAGCAGGATGCGGAGATAGCGGTTCTGGAGGTAAGCAGTTACCAGCTTGATACGGCGGCGCAATTCCGGCCGGACGTGGCAGTGCTGCTCAATATCAGTCCGGATCATCTGGACAGGTATGCATCATATGATGACTATGCGGCAGCGAAAATGAGGATTTTCGCCTGTCAGCAACCGGAAGACCTGGCTGTGGTCAATGCCGACGACCAGGAGATCACGGCTCGGCTTGCAGCTGCGCCCATTGCCGCGAAAACACTCTGGTTCGGCAGGGAACTAGCCGGCCGGCCCGGTACGATTATCGAGGATGGCAAGATTGCCCTGCAAGGGATGTTTGCCCATGAGGGAAAATATGACCTGCCTGAGGAACTGCTGAAATCGCCGAACCGTGAAAATGCCATGGCGGCAATCCTGGCGGTGCGGGTCATGGCCTGCCCGGATGAGGTGATCAACAGGGTGCTGGCGGAATTTCAGCGCCCTCCCCACCGGCTTTTTCGGGTGACCGAAATCAAGGGGGTGAGCTATTTTGATGATTCAAAGGCCACCAATGTGGGAGCGGTGCAGTCAGCGCTGGAGGGGATGACCCAGCCGGTGATTCTCATTGCCGGTGGCCGGGACAAGGGGGGCGATTACCTCTATATGGCGGAAAGTGTTCGGGCCAAGGTGAAAAAAATGGTGCTGATCGGCGAGGCCAGAGAAAAAATGGCCAAAGCCTTTGAGGGGATAACCAGCATCGAGAAGGCTGACAGTCTGGAAGAGGCGGTGCTCAAGGCTGCCCGTTGCGCAGAGGAGGGTGATGCGGTACTGCTGTCCCCGGCCTGCGCCAGTTTTGATATGTTTCAGAGCTATGCCGACCGCGGTGAGAAGTTTCAACGGGCTGTCTGGAATCTGGTCAAGGAATAAAAAGAATGTCCGGGCCGCAGTTGACCCAACGGCAAAGGCAGATGGGGCAACTGGATGAAGAACTGAAAAAGTGAAATGATTAACCGGGAAAGAAAAAGTGAAAATGGAAAAAGTATGTTGCCGCTGCAAGCGAAACGAACAGGCGGGAAGGTGGGTTCCCTTGAAGGACGAGGACACAGGCACGTATTCGTATGGTTTTTGTCCGAACTGCTATCAGATAACCCTGGCTGAGATAAAAATGGCGTCACCCAAGTACAGATCCAGGAAGACGCCTGAAATGACAGTTTGATCCGTAAGGATTTATGGGAAACAAGGAAATCAGATTGATTGTCAGCGGAGGCGGAACGGGAGGGCATCTTTTCCCGGGGATTGCAGTGGCTGAAGCCTTTCTGGATCGGTACCCGGGCAGTAGGGTGCTTTTTATCGGCACCGGGCGACAAACCGATGCACGTGTGCTGGCCAACAGAAAATTTGAGACCGCAAGCATCAGCAGTCAGGGTCTGAAGGGTAAAAGTATGGTGCAGCGACTCTCCGCCCTGTTGCAGCTGCCGTTGTCCACCTTTTCCGCCATGCGTCTGATGAGAAGGTTCAGGCCGCAGCTGGTCCTCGGGGTGGGGGGCTATGTCACCGGGCCGGTGCTGGTTGCGGCAAAAATGCTGGGAATCGCCACCTGCATCCATGAGCAGAACTCGGTGCCGGGCATGGCCAACCGCAAGCTGGGGAGACTTGTTGACCGGATTTTTCTCTCTATTCCCGGCAGTGAGCGTTATTTTGCCGAGGGGAAATGGGTGATGACCGGCAATCCGCTGCGCCGGGAACTGACTGACGCGGCGGAAAAAAAGAGAGGGCCAAAGGAAGGACTGACACTGTTGGTGCTTGGCGGAAGTCTCGGAGCGCACCGGGTGAATACGCTCATGGTGGCCGCCATGGAAATACTGAAAAAAAAAGGAGATAATCTGCGGGTCATCCACCAGACCGGCAGGGATGATGAACAGATGGTGGCCGGCAGATATGAAAAGTTGGGCGTAAAGGCCGAAGTGGCGGCTTTTTTTACCAATATGGCTGAGCTGTACAGCCGGGCCGATCTGGTGGTTTCACGGGCGGGAGCCACCACTCTGGCAGAGATCACGGCCTTTGGCCTGCCCATGATTTTGATTCCGTATCCCTTTGCCGCCGATAACCACCAGCGCAAAAACGGTGAATATCTGGTGAAGGGCGGTGCGGCGATGATGTTCAGCCAGGAGGAGTTGACGGAAGAAAAGCTTGCTGAGCAAATCAACGCTCTCCTGGTGGATGAAAAGCGGCGGCAGCAGATGGGGCAGGCTGCCAGGGGTCTGGCCAGGCCCGATGCCACCGAGAGAATTATCGAACAGTGCGAGAAGCTGATGTTTGCCTGAAAGGGATTGCGGGAGACCTTACTCGCGTAAGAACAGACAAAAATAAAAACGAAACAGACAACATTGTATAACAAAACAAAACATATTCATTTTGTCGGCATCGGCGGCATCGGCATGAGCGGTATTGCCGAGCTGCTGCTCAATCTGGGCTACAGTGTCAGTGGCTCCGACCTGAAGCAGAGCGATATCACCAGGCGACTGCAGAGCCTGGGAGGCAAGGTTTACCAGGGGCATAACGGTACCTGGGTGGGCAATGCCGATGTGGTGGTCATCTCCTCGGCGGTCAAGGAGAACAATCCCGAGGTGATTGCCGCACGGGAGGCCTTCATCCCGGTTATTCCCCGGGCGGAGATGCTGGCCGAACTCATGCGCCTGAAAAAATACGGCATCGCCATTGCCGGCAGTCACGGCAAGACATCCACCACCTCTCTGGTGGGATGGCTACTTGCGGAGGCAGGACTTGATCCCACAGTGGTGATCGGCGGCAAGGTGAACAGTCTGGGCACCAATGCCAAACTGGGCGAAGGGGAGTTTCTGGTGGCTGAGGCGGATGAGAGCGACGGATCTTTTCTCCAGCTTTCCCCGGTGATCGAGGTGGTGACCAATATTGATCTGGAGCATCTTGACTACTACAGGGACATTGACGAGATTAAAGAGGTTTTCCTGCAGTTTGTCAGCAAGATACCATTTTATGGCGCTGCCGTGCTCTGTCTTGACGATGACAATATCGCCTCCCTGCTGCCGCGCATTAAAAAAAGAGTCATAACCTACGGACTGACAACCCAGGCGGATATCAGCGGCAGGCAGTTGAAATCAGAAGGGCTGAACACCAGCTTTGAGGTGTGCCGGGGTTCCGAGTTGCTTGGTGAGATCATGATCAATTCACCTGGCCGTCATAACGTACTGAACAGTCTCGCAGCAGTGGCCGTGGGGTTGGAGCTTGAGATCCCGTTTGCCAAGATTGCCTCAGCACTGGCCACATTTACCGGGGTGCAGAGACGTCTGGAGATTAAAGGAGAGGCCCGGGGCATCACGGTGATCGATGACTATGGCCATCATCCCACGGAGATCAAGGCAACCCTTGCGGCCATCAGAAGAGCCTGGCCGAGCCGTCGTCTGCTGGCCATGTTCCAGCCGCACCGTTACACCCGCACCCAGGGGTTGTTCAAGGAGTTCTGCACCGCCTTTCATGATGCGGATATTCTCATTCTGACCGAGATCTATCCGGCCAGTGAAAGTCCCATCGAGGGGGTGACGGCGGAAAATCTCATGATCGGCATCAAGGAGCATGGTCAGCGGCAGGTTTTTCTTGCCCCGGGGGTGGATGATCTGGCAGGGATGGTGCAGCCCATGCTGGAGCATGGGGATATTGTGCTTACCCTTGGGGCCGGCGACATTCTACGGGCCGGCGAACAGCTTTTATCCGCTTTAGGGGCCGTTGCGCAATGACCATGGCATTTCTCATTTCGTTACGGCCCTTTATGCCGGTCACGGTAATGGGTTGCTTTGGTCACTTTTACCACGGTATGGCATGAGATATGGAGACTGGAGGGATGTATGAGGCTGCAGTATATACCGGGAAATGGGACCAGGTGATGTCTCCGCTGGGTGAATCCGGAGCGCAACTCCCTGCATGGGCGTCTGCCTTGCAGCAGGGGATGGCTGGTCACCACAGGGGAGATATTGTCTGGCATGGATCGTTGGCCGTCTACACCACATTTAAGGTGGGAGGCAGGGCCGAGGCCATCGTTTTTCCAAAGGGCCGCGACGAGTTATCCAGGCTGGTCCGGAGCCTGCACGGTCTGGATGTGCCGTGGGTCATTCTCGGCCGGGGCAGCAATGTGGTGATTGCCGATGCAGGACTCAAAGGCGTGGTCATCGTTTTCGGCCGTGATTTCGCTGAGATTGAGCTGGTAGACGATGCTGCGGACAGCGTGGTGGTCAGGGTCGAGGCCGGCTGCAGTCTGGCCAAGCTGGTCAGCTGGGCGGTTGAGCGGGGCTATGCCGGGCTGGAGTTTGCCGCAGGCATCCCCGGCAGTGTCGGCGGGGCGATTGTCATGAATGCCGGGGCCTGGCGGCGCGAGATGAAAGACGTGCTGGTCCGGGTCAGCATCATGGATGGTCAGGGCGCCATCTCCACCAGAGAGGTTGAGTCAATGCAATTTGCCTACCGGACCTGGGGGGAGATGAAGGGGACAATCGCCCTGGAAGGTTTTTTCCGGCTAAAAAAAGACAGCCCGGCCATGCTCAAGGAAATGTGCAAAGAATACCGGCAGCGTCGCAAGATGCGGCAGCCTCAGAATATGGCCAGCGGAGGTTCCTTTTTCAAGAATCCGCTGGGCGGCAAAACGGCCGGGCAACTGATTGATCAGGCCGGTCTGAAGGGGTGCCTGGTCGGCGGAGCCATGGTGTCAACGGTGCATGCCAATTTTATCGTCAATACCGGCAGGGCCACGGCCCGGGACATCATTGATCTGATGGGGATTGTGCAGAAAGTCGTCTATGAGAAATACGGTATCACGCTGGAGCCTGAAGTGAAGATTCTGGGCCTGGAATGAAGAGGAAGAAAAAAGGATTAAAGGTTTACCGCGCCAGTAATCAAAGCTGGTTCGGCGACCAGCTGCTGAAAATGATCAGCATCGGCTTTGCTTTTGTGATTGCAGGCGGAATTATCGGCATGATCGCCTACCAGGGACTGAGTCGCTCGGTTTTTTTTCAGGTTGAAGAGGTGGATATCAAAGGCTGTGTCAGGACAACAACCAATGAGATCTTTTCCTGGAGCGGACTTGATGTAAAAACCAATCTGTGGGCGGTGCGCATCGGGCGGATCAGGAAGAAGCTGGAGAGCCAGAACTGGATAGCCACCGCCGAGGTGAAAAGGAATTGGCCGAACAAGCTGTCCATTGTCGTAAGCGAACGAAAGCCCATTGCTCTGTTGAGTCTGAAATCCGGACTCTATTATGTCGATCGCCGGGCCGTGGTCTTTGCGGATGTTTTGCCGGTTGATGACCGGGATTTTCCCGTCATTACAGGAGTTGAGATAGATAACGTGCCGGGGATCAAGGAAGAGGAACGGTTGCTTGAGGCCCTTGATTTTATCATCTTTGGGGAAAAGGGGACGGTGGCCTTGCCGAAACAGAATATTTCGGAAATTCATCTGACCCCGGTGGGGGATCTGATCCTCTTCATGGCGGACCATGCCTTTCCGGTTTATCTCGGCAGGGGAGATATGAAGTCAAAATATTATAGATTAAGCACGGTGCTTTCCTGGCTTTACCGCAAACAGAAGTATGACTTCGCCGCTGCCATTGATATGAATTACCTGGCCGGCGGTGAAATGGACGCAACCAGTGGTGGAAAGGTGCTGGTACGCATGAGTGATTACAAGGCGGTTCATTGAGGAAACGTATGGCAAATGTGGAAAGAGGGGAGTTGATTGTCGGCCTTGATATCGGTACGACAAAGATATGTGCCGTAGTGGGAGAGGTTGTCGAGAACCGGGTGGATATAATCGGCGTGGGTACCCATCCCTCCATCGGCCTGCGTAAAGGCGTGGTTGTCAATATCGAAAGCACGGTCAACTCCATTAAAAAGGCGGTGGGCGAAGCGGAAATGATGGCGGGTTGCAATATCACCTCAGTTTATGTTGGCATAGCCGGCAGCCATGTCACCGGGCAGAACAGCGATGGGAACATCGCCGTCAAGAACCGGGAGATCCGCCAGGAGGAAATCGATCGGGTGGTGGAGAATGCCAAGGCCGTTCCCCTGGGACAGGACCAGGAGGTGATCCATGTCATGCCCCAGGAGTTCAAGGTGGACGGCCAGGGCGGCATCCAGGATCCACTGGGCATGACCGGCGTGCGTCTGGAGGCCAAGGTGCACATTGTCACCGGCTCGGTGACCGCGGTGCACAACATCATCAAGTGCTGCAACCGGGCCGGACTGGAGGTGGATGACGTGGTGCTGGAGCCCATTGCCTCGGCCGAGGCGGTACTCACTCCGGAAGAGCGGGAGCTGGGCGTTGCCCTGATTGACATCGGCGGCGGCACCTCCGATCTGGCCGTGTTCGCCGAGAACTGTATCCAGCGCACCTTTGTGCTGGGCATAGGCGGCAACAATCTGACCAACGATCTGTCCATCGGCCTG
>Ga0180007_10003045_pt1 | contig 19103 bp, 22 predicted proteins | sample MM_PC_MetaG_FD_121122 | JGI IMG/M metagenome (GOLD analysis project Ga0180007, IMG submission 121122) | Groundwater microbial communities from the Aspo Hard Rock Laboratory (HRL) deep subsurface site, Sweden - MM_PC_MetaG | ecosystem: Environmental > Aquatic > Deep subsurface > Groundwater... | reverse complement strand
GGGTTTTTTACGATATGGCTCAGAGCCTCAAGCGCCTGCTGATTTGAGACCGATTCATCCGCCGACCGCAGCTCGCAATTACGCCTAAATTCTTGATTTTGCATTGTCGTATCTCCTTGGTATCGCTTGTTTTTCGTTCAGCCAGTAAAGTATCTCTAACGCCGACCAGCCAGATATGTACTCCATAAAGCCGACCGTGATGGCGAAGCCATCCTCTCGATGCTCAAGTCGGTATCCGGTCTTATTGTAAGGCCCGTCGGCTGTGTCCAGCTCGCACAGGCCCACGTCAAGAACATTGGTTATTTTCCAGCCGCTGAACATTAACGTCTCCATCTTCCATTGCGGTATTCATGGCATCCGGGCGATTTTGCTATTTGTCGTTCTTCACATTGGTCTGGATCGGGCGTCGTATCAGGACCGTGTTCAAGTTTTATCCACGTTTTATCTTCGAGGATTGCCACGCCCGTTCCGTTCGTCCTGCATTTTTGCCCAACCAAGTGTTTATATTGAGATGCTAAAATTCCGGTAGGCCAACATGTTCTGTATTTTATCGGTTTGGAAAAATGGTTCTGCCACGGGTCGAGGACAAACAATTTTCCGTCACGCTCTACTATTTCGCTTTCCATTTTTGCTCCTTCCGCTGTTAACCTCCGGGTTTCTCTCGCTGTTAAACGATACATACCGGAAATGTTTTTTGATGTCGCTTTCCGTCATGCGCTTTCAACCCTAACCTCTTCGACGTTGAACGCCTCAGAAGCGTCTATGTAAACTCTCGCCGGTTTTTCATCCTCACCATCGATATAAATCTCAACTTTTTGTGGCAAAGCTGAAAGTGCTGATTCTATTGCTCTTTCTCTGCATTCTTCTATAAGCTCACCTTCATGCTCTATGGTGCCTTCAGGTAATTCGACCTCAACGTCCAAATCCAATCGAACGATAATCGTGCCCATGGCTCACTCCCTCCTAAAATTCTCCCGCTGTTAAATCGGGAGGCTGGTTTTTCACCTTGACATCTGGTCTTGTAGCCAAATCTGTCTTAATGCCCTTGCGCCGTCGTTGGTGACTGTGATTTGTGGCCGGGGCACCAACTGACTGCCTATCACCACCCCGACCAGTAGACAGCCGATGATGATCTCGGTTAGTGTTGTGCGGGATATGGTCATTGGGTCAATCTACTTTCTTCAGTTTCTTTAATGTCGTAATCAAACGGAAACTCGCTACCCAATTTCTCAAGCAATGCCTTTTTGATTTCTGGGCCGAGTGCGGTGCGCCAACCGAAGCAAAACCGACCTGTATGGTTGTAATAGATACAGTTGTCGATACTTATCTCGTGGTCAAGCAACCATATGAGGCCATCCCGCTCGATCTGTGCGTTCCCTTGCCGCGATTTGCATTTATTCTCAACCTCTTGTCGTTGCCGTTTCAGCTTTTGAGCGTTGCGGCTATCGTTGCCGGTTGTCTGGCGTTTTACATATTCGGGGAGTAGCTTGGTCTTTTCTTCGTCGGTCAAAGGAGGATATTCAAAACCCCATTTTTGACTTACCGGCACCAAGCGTAAAAGGTTAAGCCTGTTTTCTTCCAGGTGTACACCGTCAAGGCATTTGTCGCAAAATATTGGTGCGCCGTCTTTGGGGTGCATTGCCCCGCACCAACCACAAACAAGCGTATTTTCTCTGATCGACTTCATTTCTTCGGTTTGTTCGAGATAGTGTCCGTAGCGTAAAGTCCCGCGTTCTATTGGGTAATGACAATACCAGTCGAAAACCCTAATTCCAGTTTCGCTGGTTTCTGTCGGGCCTGTGTTCCATTGATTATCGAACAGGAACTCTATTTCGAGTGTCACTTCCTTGCCGTCAAGCGGTTTGATCTGGTCGCGGTGGAATTCGTAGTCCCTACCCGACCAAGCTGACATTAGGCGGCATCCCTGCGCCTTTAATTGTTTCTTTAACTCTCGATACGCCTTGCCTTGCTCTGGTACTGAGGTATCAAATTTGTAGGCGTGCAGTTTTGTCTTTAGGGTTTTCATCATTCCCCCTTGAATGGGTTTATTCTCTGTGTCTACTGTTTGCGCGCAAAAAGGTAATTCTTCTTGTAGTTATGGATAGACGGGAGAGGGAGAACTAAAGCCCTATTTTCGTTTATCCATGCGATAGCTTCCGTCTTACGCATAAAGTATTGCACGTCAGGCATTTCACGCCCATCTCCATCGTTGTAGGTATATTTGTTGATGCACCTTACCGCCCAATTGCCATAAGATGAGTTAGACTTGATTGGCGAGGGTTCAATATGTAATAGTTCTTTTTCCATCATTCCCCCTGGTTTGGGTTGGGCTTATCCAAAGTATGATCTTGCGCATTCATCATCGCAAAAACTCTGTTCAGACATTTCCGGCTTAAACTTACTACCACACCAACCACATTCACGAACTTCCGTCTTCCAGCTATCGGGACAGCCATATTCGTGTACGTAGACTCCGTTTATGGTGCAAGAGTCGCACGATTCGCATTTTGTGTGATTCATTTTCTCAACTCCCGTTTAAGATTCTCAACTCTCTATTGATTAGGCCCAATTTTGACCGATTACAAAACCACGTGTAAATTCAGATGGTTGACCGTCTCCGACAAATTCGATTTGGCAACGTGTTTTCCATGCACCTTGAACAAATCGCGGTTTTCCTGTCAAGGTGATATTAACGGCAATCTGAGTAATCCCGACAATATAACCTGTCTTAAGGTAGAATTGGCACCCGGGGAAGTCGGAATCTTTATAATCCGTACCACTTTGCAGGTGCTCCCCGCCAGTAATCCAATGATCCGGTTTTACATAATCGCCGACTTTCGGCGGGTAATCTTTGTCGATTTGGTTGTTCATTGTTCCGCCTTGTTTGAGTTGTTGTCTCCCACTCTCTATTATAGTATACGGCAGATTGCACGAAAGTGTTAGTACAATATCAAAGAAAAGTAGAATAAATCGAAAATAGTTCAGAACAGGCCTATGCTCAACAGTTTAGAATAACCAGAACGCAGCTGGATTGGATCAAAATCCCATCCACCTTGTCAGACGATTTAAAATCGCACAACAACATCACCACAAAAGACCAGTCTTACAAACAACAACCAAATAAGACAAAAACAACCAAGCAAGACACTCTGACACACAAGACTGCCAAATCAGCATATAATAGTGTACCTGTCTTAACCAGACCAAAAATCGCACGGAAAAAGAAAACTTGACAAACACATCAACATATACGTATAAGTGTATAAAGTGAACCAAACGGTTCAAAAGTGTGCAGATCGGTTCACTTTCGGAGGGTTACAATCAAAAATCAGAGCAAAATCGAAGAGAAAGGGAAATCGGCGGCTCATGAATCGCCGTCCAACTACAACCGTCTTGCCCGCCACAAAGCCAACTGCTACATCTGCCAACATGAAGCGTGGCAATGTATTAACGACATGATCTCGAAATGGTGTACCCCCCAAGAGGTGATAAAGCAATTCCTCCTGGTTGATTCTAAGGTTGGCATATATAAGGATGAAGCTACTGCCATTGTCGCAATCGACCGGCATCGTGTGGCCTTGAATCTCGATAAACGCATGGAGTGGAACGGGAAAGCACTGCTGGCCGCCTACGCTCGCAATGGTCTTTCAGCTCTCAGGCATGCCAAGGCGGATACTATAGTAGTGGCAGGAGCTAAGGCGGCAGACACAATAGCCAAGCTTGAGGCCATAGAGGCGGGCGTGATACCGCACGATGCAGACGATATGCGCAACGCCAGCACAGTGGAGCTATACGCGATCATCAGGAACGCTAAGATACAAGGCAAGACAGGGTTAGGCCCAGGAGAAACTAGAGCAATAGAGGCCAACACAGAGCCGTCAGGGGGAGATCAGACCGACCCCGACCCCCCGTCTCCCGCTTTTCTCAATGGGGGCTCCGATGAGTAGTATATATGGTACCTCTCCTTCGCCAGATTTTTTATTTTTTCCCCACGCGAGGCATTATTTTTTATTTTTCCGTGATTTTAGTCGATTTTTGGTTGGATTGTGGGTTAAATTTGGGGAGTATGTAGTGTTCTCCGGGGATTTGCCGAAAAAGTTAAGTTGTTGTTGGACAGTGGGTGAGTATGGGTATGCTCAGCGCTGGGATAGATTAATATCTGACGGTATACACATGGAGGTAATCAGTGGCAAAGTCTAAACAAAAACCGGAGAAACCGAAACAAAAACCGGAGGAACCGAAACAAAAACCGGAGGAACCGAAACCCAAAGGGTCTTCAAGGCCTCGACCTAGACCGGAAGGTATGCTCCAACAGAGTGTTAGAAAGAGGGAAGAGGAGCGGCATCGTAAGACGACCCAGAAAGAACGCCAAGACATGAGGAAGAAACTCGGAATTGACGAGCCAGTGCAGGGACCACCAAAACCAAAGAAGAAAAAATGACTGGTGCTCTCAGCGCTGGGATAGATTTTAATTTGGAGGTATTGAGTGCTAAATCATGTCTATCCAGATTGGGGCAGACCTCATGATACTGACGGGACGACTTGCTGGTGTCTCCCGAGGGTAGAGTGGGAATTTGGCGTTGTGATTCATCGTTGCCCTGATTGTAACGAGTTGACGTGTGTATGCGAGGAAGATTTTGGTGAGTTCATTGCCTGGGGAAAATGATGAAGCGAATTTGCCCTGAATGCGGTGGTTGCGGGAAGGTCAAGATCACCGCCGATCCCGACTGTACGAATATTAAGCATATTGTCAAGTGTCGGTGTTGCGATGGTGATGGCTGGGTCAATATATTTGACTATCAACCGCAGCCATACCCTTATCCCTGGCCAATTTATCCGTCCTATCCGACATGGCAATATACTACGAGCGGAGGCACAATTGATGGAGATCATTGATGTTACTGATCGGATTGATCCTGGTGATATGATAGTTTCTCGTGCTTTGATTGATTCGGGTGGCCCTGGTGATACGATAACGACTCGTGACAAGCGTGTATGGGAGATATATGTTGATGGTGCTGGTATTAACCAGTTGAGGGAGAGGCGGTAATGGTTAAACCTCCTCGCAAGACTCCTTTAGGTGGTCGTCCGGTAACGAAGCGGACTTCAGATGCGACGGCGGCTTTTATGGGGATCAGTTTAGCTAGTTCTGATTTATATGTTCGTCGTGGAGTTGAGTTGAGGAAGCGAGATCAGTTTAAGGTGGCGACGTTCAATGCGGACATTTTAATCACTTGTGATACTGACGGTACGAAAGTTCATGTTGTTGATAAGAGTGATACTGGTGGTGCTAAAGTAGAGGTAACGAGGCAGTTAGGACAATGAGTAGTGTTGTGACACAGCAGGTTCCCGTCGATGATTTACGTCTTGGGGCTAAAGCTGCCCTTGAATTAGAGCGTCGTCATCGTGAGGAGAAGATGACGTTGTGGGAACCTACTACCCGTGCGGGAGTGATGAGGAATTTTCGTCGTGAGCCGTATGGGGATGTCCAGTCTGACATCTGGCAGGCGGTTTTAGATGATAAGCGACTGATGTTCCTGATTTTAGGTGGTGGTAATAGGGGGTCTAAGACTCAATCAACGGTTCAGTTATCATCTGAGGCGATCTGCCATGTTGGAAACCTGCTTTTTACTGACTGTGTGTTCAAGAAGCGATTTGGCAACAAACCTCTTACTGTCAGGCACTTGGGAGAAGATTTAACCAAATCAGTTGAGGGTGTTCTGGTTCCCAAGTATGAAGAAAACCTGATGCGGTCAAAGCTCAGGGGCGGCTCGTGGAGCAGAGCGTATTCCAAAGGGTCGCATACGATTCACATGGCTGACGGTGGGTTTATTGAGTTTTTGACCTATGGACAGGACGTGGGCAAACACCAGGGGTCAGCTAGACATATCATTATATTTGACGAGTGGCCCCCAGAAAACATATTCAAAGAGAATATAATGAGGTCGATTGACCACGGTGGCCTCATTGTAATAGCGGCCACTCCGACGGCTGGTACTGCTGAGAAGTGGGCATTAGATCTTTGTGAAGATGTAGAATCTGGCCGTCAGAAGCACTCCAAGATATTCTTCTTAGACACCAGAGACAACTATCACATTGACCAGGAGAGAGTTGCCGAACTTCAGGAGCGGATGTCCAAAGATGAAGCCGACATGAGGATTTCAGGCAAGTGGATTCCGCTTGGCGGGAGGGTCTTGCCTGAATTCGACGCCGGAGTCTCAGTTATCCCCACCGAGAGGATCCCGAACCACTGGCCGAAGATCGTGGCTATGGACACTCACAACAAAAAGCCGAACCATTTTGTATTCGGGGCTGTGAATACCGACAAAACACCACGGGAACTTGTGATCTGGGAAGAGGGAGCTTGCGATGGGACGGCAGAGAAAACCAACCAAATGGTGAGGATCGCCTCGCAGGGGTTGTTTATTAACTCCTATCAGATTGAACGAGCTACGTCGGGCGAAAACCATAATCTCGGCATGAGTGTGATGCGCCAGTTTGTCGATGACCTGCCCGAATGGATTAAATGGCAGTCTGATCCAATGGATCGTGTCATGCTTTTGCGTCGATACTGCAAACTCAGGACGGTTATTGATGAAGACGGACAGACAAAGGCCAAACCGACCCTGTTTGTTCAAGCACACTGCGAAGAGACTATCAGGCAGCTGACTAACTGGTCATTCCGCGATCCTAGACCGGCAGACCGTTGGACATATAGCGAAAATATAATCAAGGTCGAAGACGATAAAGCCGACTGTGTGGGGATTATCGGGTTCTGGGCTGAGAGTTATCTAAGGACACCGACAGTCAGAACGCATCGCCGTAGTTTTCATAGATTCCGATCTATATTGGGGACAAGAGAATAGGCAATGTTTCACGTGAAACAGGGGTAAATAATGAAAAGACTTAAACTTGCAATTGCAACAGCCCTTACCGCCGTCCTTTGTTCGATGGCGATAGCTGAATTGCCGGAGCCAGTTCTTGACCGGTCGAAAATTCCGACAACCTATGATTCTGTCGGGGTGCTACCTTTAAACACCACCCTGTTTGACACGGCATATACCTTTGCTGCGTCAAGCAATATCGATCAGGGTGCTGGAGACACTATCACAGTTTTCTTTGGCAATGGCAGTGCCTTCCTGTTTGAGGACGTTATTGTGCAAATCTTTGCACGTATCCTCAACGGGGGAAATACCGGAGACACCTTGAGGACTTACAATGATTCAACGCTTTGTACCGAATCCGACACAAATGTAATCCCAAACCCGGATACCGTCTCGAATTATTTTCTTGGATGTTGCGATACCGCCTCAGACACGACAGCTTATAATGACTGGCTAAACGACTCAACTTCGGCGATGGACTCAACCACCGGATATGTAGTGATGGATCAATCCGACGGATCAGCCAGACTCGGCGATTTAGATACTGTCGAAGTCTTCTCATTGCTCGATTCCCTGACATTCACCGCTCAAGGGACATGGACAGCGTCAACGCTATCACCAACAAAACCTTATCTAAGGTTCAGAGTACAAAAACACGCCAATACCGAAATCGGTGACACTATCCATGTACAAATCAGAATTACCAGGATAAACCCAATAAACTATGTTTTTGGGCCTCCAATGCCCGATTATATCGGGACATTCTTTATTCAAGAATTCGGAGCAACCGACTCAACGACGACTATCTCAAATTGGCTCCACCCCAACATTGATCATGTTATTGGTGATCCGATTAATTTGACCTATGGAGGGGAAGACGGTGGCGGATTCTATGACCGGATTATTATGCAAATCGATACGACCATCTGCAAATCAATTGATGCCGACTCTATCGCCGGATTTATCTGCCTCGACCAATCGCTTGATCGAAATACATGGTATCCCCAAGATTCAATTCGATTCTCGTCAGGGGACTTCCCTGTGTTGGACAGTCTCGCCGTGGGACGGTTGCCTTTTGGAAGGTTTAGATCGCAAGTGATCGATAGCACCGATGAGGTCACTGGAATTTTCGTAACCGCAAAAGGACAGAGAGTAAAATAGGAGTTGATATGGCACTCACTGGTGGAAAATCAAGAAAAACAAGAGGTCGATTCACTCCTCCTGATTTCGACGCGGTTGGCACTGCGGTAAATACTGAGATCAAACTGCCGACGTTTGGGGCGGCTGGATTTACTTCGGGGACACAAACCGAGCCGGGGATTACCAAGCCAGTCGATTTTAAGCCACCGGAGACCCCGAAGGGTGGCATGGGTGGTGTCCCGATTAGCACGACTCCACCAAAGGATTATACTGCGCCAGTCAATACCAACTTTACTGGGACGCCGACAACCTTTCAGCAGCCTCCAACCTTACCGACCCAAGTGGTTCCGAAATCATATTCACCCCAAGACTTGTATGCCAATGTCGCAAAAATGATGACAAGCGCGCCCGGAACCGATCTGAACACAGCATATCAGGCGGTTTTGGCCCAAATGAAAGCGCATGGCGGATCTTCATCGTGGCCAGAAGGTGGCTTGTGGGAATATGTCAGCAAAGAATGGGCAAGAACGCACCCGACGGCACCTGTAAATCCACCGGCACAGACCAAACAACAGTTTAATTTTGAAAATTGGCAACAAGCTAACGCGCCGTTTGATTCTAACTCGGCTGGTGAGAAGCTCTTAACTAGCCGCGAGTTCAAACAAAAGTTCGGCGTCACTTATCGGGGAACCGGCACCAAGCCGGTATGGATGTCGGATGAGTTGTGGGGCGCACTTACTGGCCCAAATGGTAACGATGCAAACCCAATGTATCCTCGGTGGATGGCTGGGGCCAGAAATCAGTATCGCGCATACGAAGAACAGGTTAAAGCATTTATGGTAAATAACGGGCCTGCCCCGCCGGGATTTTTGAGAGAATATGGCACTTACGGCGACGATAATCCACCCGTAGTTCCTCCAATATTCTTTAGACCACCAGTAGGAGGACAAACATCATAGTCTTGTGTTCTATTCTCTGTGTATGTTTTCTAAGCTGATTTAAGAAAAAGAAAAAGAAAAACAAGAAAAAGAAAAAGAAAAAGAACGAAAAACGTACGAAAAAATCGAGGCGCGTGTTTGCAACTATTTTAAAAAACCCGTAAGTCGTTGGGGCCGTATAGTAACATTATGTAAACATTTGAGCTAACTTGGTGTGTTGGGGCAAATTATGGCTATTTGGCGAGATATACTAAAAGAAAAAGACGACAAAAAAGTCGTGGATACCATCAATGAGGACTTCCGGGAGTCTCAGGATGCCCGCAATTCAAAGAATCAGGAATTCCTTAATCACTTGAAGGTCTTTCACTTAGTCGGACTTGAAGATGATCTAAGCACTGTCCCGTTCGCCAGTTCAGATGACGGCAGGGAATCATTGCGCAATATGATGTATTCTGAGGGCGAACCAATACGCAACACGTTCTACCCGCCGTGGGCCAGAGCGATGATCCTGACAGCTTGGGCTAAGATAACGACCGCTCTCATCCCAAATCGAGACAAGTTCGTTGGTGTTGAACCAGTTGACCTGGGTGATCGAGAAACCGCCGACAACTGGCAGTCCGTTGCCCACGAGCTATATCGACAGATTAGCTACGCTGACGAAGTAAGTCTGGCTGTTATCACTGCTCTGCTTGCTGATGCCTGTGTAATGTTCACTGGTTGGAAAGTCCGACCGGCGGCCATCCCGATTATCCATAGCAAAAGCGACCCGCAGACAGAAGTTGAGGAATTCCTGAGAACCGGAGAATTCCCGAAACAGAACAAATTTGAATTCCAGATCAAGGCAGACGGTATTTCTTTGCCCGACTATCGAGTAATCAACCCGTTCAATATGCGCCCCGACCCGAACATGAGCCACGGACAATTTGACGATGCTAATGCTCTGTATTTCGGTGTCACGGCCAAAGTGCCGAAAAATGTGATCTATCGCATGGTGGAGAACAAGCAATTCTCTGAATGCGAAATCACCAGTGGCGGAAAACTCAAAATCGGCAAAATAGTAGTCGAGGATGACGAAGCGTGTGATGCCAACGAAATTACCAACGACCACGAAGCGGTTCTTAAAAGTGACCTGAACGCTCCGAATGCAGAAGAAAATCTAGAGTCGGGGAGCGAGAATCATTTCAGGGTGGATTATTACTATCAGCAATTCAATGTTGTGATTGTCATTAACAAGAAATATCTCGCCCACAAGAGACAGACTATCGGTTGGCCGTTTATCAAAGTGGTCACTTACGAGAATCTTGGGATGTTCTCCGGGTCGCCGCTGATGCGCGACTTGATGCACATCCAATTTGATATCACCTCAATGATCCGTCAGAGGCGAAACCGACAGGACAATGCTGCTTACCCCCGCCCAATGATTGACGCCGACCAATTCAGCAGCTTAGAAGAGGCTGAGGATGCTCTAAACGGCGATCCTGACACCCCGATCATCTATCATGGGATGCGGGCAATGGGTAAAATCGAGCCGATCAAATATCTAATTAACAACACCCCACAAGATGATACTGCAATAGAAACTCAGACTGAAATGCGTTGGGGTGAGATGGTTGCAGGGTTTACCGATAATTCGACTGGTGCAGATCGACCGGGTAATAGATCGGCGACTGAGGCCAAGTTAATGGACATGGGGATGACAACCAGACTGCAAAAGGTTGTCGGAGATATGTCGGCGGGGTTAATCGAAAAGGCGACATACAACCTCTACAATTTGACTTTGATGCACCTTCAGGGGCCGATTGCAGTGGCAATTGCCGGGGCCGACGGGCTGAAATACCGGGAACTCGGCAAAGAAGCGTTCATGTTTGCGAAGCCTCCAAAAATCAGGGCACTTGGCCCGACCAGCGTATCCGAGCAAGCCGCCGATCTGGACAAGTTTATGGAAGGACTGAAGATAGTCACTCAGTTACCGCAGTTCGCACAACGACTGAAGGTTGTACCAATAATGCGAGAATTGTTTACCAAGTTAGGTGTCGATACTCCTGAAGCATTGTTGACCCTTGAAGATGGTGGTGAATGGCAGCCATCACCAGGACAGGAGATTATGCTGATGGCAATGGGGGCGCAGGCTCCGATCACAATGCCGATGGCGGCCACGGCCAACGAGAGGTTAATGGCTATCCAGCAGTTTATTCAAACGCCACGCTTTAGCAAATTAGAGGATGCGGTCAAGGGCCAAATCATGCAGAGGGCGCGTGATTACTTCCAGATTAAGCAACAGTCTATGGGTGGCGGTAAACCGTTGGCTGGGGCCACACCGGATCAAGAACGACCCGGCCCAAGCCCAACCGCTCCGAATAATTCAATGGCGTCGGTAAACTCGGCTCCGATGCCCGGACAGACGGGCCCCGGTAGCGGAGTAGGTGCGGCAGGCCCGATACCCGGAGGTGGTGGATGATTAGCGAAAAAGGTCAGGCAATAAAGGAAATCAAGACTGGAATGCTCCACGATTTGTTTGAATTCAACCCTTGGTTGAAAGGGTTTATCCAGCATTTGAATGATGTTATTACTGACGCAGACATGAAATGGGCAGGGGTTAAACTCGACAATACAAATGAATTGATGGAACTTCAAGCGATTAAGCGAGTGGCGACCAATACACTCGCCCGCTTTGAAGATGACGCATATAACCAAGCGAAGAAGATTTACGAAGCGAAAGAAATATCCAAGCGTCCTACCAGTGGCCGGGGAGCGACGAGTAATGTCCGGTTCGTACCGGGTAGCATTGCAACACGTCCGAAATCTGAGACTGGGGTAGCGCACAACTAAAAGGAGTACAAGGTGGAAGTAGACCAATTAATCCCAAATCCAGAAGCAGAGCCGAAAGCAACACCAGACGCCGGGGCTGATGCCCCCGTGGTTAATCCGCAGGATAGTATCGTCAACTGGCTACATGAGGTGACAAAGACTACTGACACCGCAAAGGCACAAAAGACTATTGAGAACCAAGTGTCTTTGCTGGGAACTCAAGGCCAGGAATTAGGCGATCTTCGTGCGACGTTAGCCGAGCTGAAGGGCGTCGTCAAAAGTCTCGCTGACGGGAAAGTAGTGGATTCGCAGACCATGAAATCAGTCGGTGAAGGCATCTTCACGGATGAAGCTGAAGAAAATGCGGCAGAAGAGCTAAGCACCAATCCTCTAAAGTTTATGACTAAAACGCTCATACCTGCGATAGAAGAGCGTTTTGCCAAAGCTGTAGGGATGGCTGTCGAATCCGCGACGGCCCCGGTGAAAGCTCAACAACAACAGGTAGCAACTGAGCGGTATCAATCCCAGATGAAAGAAAAGTACAAAACATCTTGGGACGCGCTCTCCGGCCGGCGGCGGGAGTTATTTACCGCTGCGGATTCCGGGACTCTCGGAGCAGAGGAGTTTTACCAGTTGGCTGCGCTCGGTTATGAAATCTGGACTCGTGGTTTACCGGGGACTACTACACCGGGAACTCCAGACAATGTACCAATCTCCCCTGTAGGAGCGGCAACGGGTATACAAACTCAAACGACACCGGCGGTCGCAAATCAAGACGCCAAAAACCTGATGAGTATACTTGATGAGATCGACAACACCATGCCGGGAATATAGGGGAGTATTTTAAAGGATTATAAGTTATGCCGTATACAGCACCAACATTAAATGCTGGCGCGGTAGGTATGTATGCTGGCGGTGGTGCAGGTAAAGCCATCTCGTCTGACGGCGTTCCATTAAATGTAGCCGAAGAAATGGCGAAGTGGTGGGAGCATGAACATCCGACAGCAAGTCTAGTCCAAAGAATTCGGAAGGTTCCGACACCACAGGAGACATTTTCACACCTCGAAGACAAGGAAGTCCCCGACTGGGGCACTTACGACGGGTTGGATGAATCCTCGGTTAGTAACCTTTTATTCCTGACTGCCGCATTGGGTGGCAAAGCCGATTATCTTCGGTTGCAGTTTAACGATCAGCTGTACAACCCAAGAGCGGGAGACTGGCGAATTGTTTGGAACAACTCAGATGGCAATGTGACTGGATTGCAAACCGGCGCGACTGTTTACATCAAACCGATGGGAACTGCCGGGGCGTTGTGGAAACGTGGGGACAGGTATATTCGATACTCGAATGCCTTCCCTGAAGGAAACATCGCTGGCAAGTCGATCCATACCAAGAAGGACAAGATCACTGGTAAAGTCCAGACGATCAGGACTTCTTCTGAGTTGACCTACCCTGTTGCCGCAACTCCGATGCTTGGGGAAAAGAATGAGCGGACATATCAGATGGCGAAAATGCGCAGACTGCATAAACGCTTTGTGTCTCGCCCGCTCTTTCTCGGCCCCGTGGCAGAGGAGATTTCCGACACAGTAACGGACTGGGGACACAAGACATCAGGCGGTCTTATGGGAACAATCAATTCCCATAAATGGTTGCTTGACGGCAAGTTGTATTTCGACGACTTGGCCTCGTTCCTTACCAGTCCCATGTACTGGTGTGGGGAAGATTGTATTTTAGCTACATCTCAGCGGGTAATCAACATCATCACTGGTTGGGGACAATCATCCGTCCGCATTTCTCAGAACGAGAAAATGTGGGGACGGAACGTGACAGCGTTGCTCATTAACGGCAAGCGTCTCGGATTGTTCCACGAAAAGTTGTTTGATGAAGACCCGATCCTGAGCAGAAAAGCGGTTTTCCTTGATCCTAAGAACGTCCTGTATCGCCCGCACGTTGGGAACGGAATCAACTTTGACACTGCTGTCCACATGAACATCTTGAAAGAAGATGGCGTGGAGCGGTTCAAAGATGAGATTCGCACCCACATGGGATACGAGTTCTGGGTCGAGGGGTCGTTTGCCCTAATCGAAAACATCGAATACTAAGAAGGGAGATAGTCATGGCTAGTGCAGATCAATGGACAGAATATAAGTCCTTAGCGTTTACGGCTGTCGATACCTTCCCGATGATGAAGGTTTGGTACGACGGGCCGTATGACTTTGCAAAATTCGACAACCCCACCACCGATTTGAAGGGCTGGGCGGATGACACCGACGGAGCGACTACTGTGGCGTTATGGGGCGTATCCGGGGTATTGGACACAACCGATGCCCTCTATAGCTCCTACGGTGAATCGTGCGACATGATTAACGCGCACGAAGCAACGGGCTGGCATTGTCGATTGGTTGGTGCTGAGCGGGCGGATTTGCTTTACAGCGCCGCTACAGTGCGGACAGCTATCGACATCGCTGGGCCCACCACTTGCAAAGACGCCGAGATCGAAGTTTACGACGACAGCAGTGCGTACAAAAACGCTTCCAATGACTTCTTCTTCTCTGTTGGGTTGACCAATGAAGGTCTCCATAGCGACAACTGGGGGAGTCAGATTGAGTTGTTGAGCTACAGCGTGATTTTAACATTTGCCGCTGATGCACCGACAATCAAGGTTTATGACGTTGATGACGATAACAAGACTGCTGGCGCTGAGATTTTTTCGGTGTTATCCGCCGCAACGACTGTAAACCAAACAAAGATCAAAGGGGTTGACTGGGATACACTCATTACTCCAGTCGGTCATCGCATGATCTTGCGTTGTGATAACGTGACAGTGATGACGGCACCAACGATCAACGTACAATACGCAATTCATCACAGAGGGCCTAAAAAGGGTTCTTATATTTCGATTGCGTAATCATCATTCCGGGGGGTGTAACAGCATCCCCCGGAAGTTAAAAGGAGTAAGTAATGAAGATCGAAACGGCTGAGGAAATCCAAGAACGAATAAATAAACAAAACGCTGAAAACCAGGCGAACGCAGATACGGAGGCAGAGCAAGAAACCCCAACGCCGACTCCGCCAGCCGCGCCGGTCGAGACACGTCCGAAGATCGCTACCCACGATGAGATTGCGGAGATTATTCAATCGACCCGTGAACAGGGGATCAAGGCAGGGGCCATGCAGAAAGACGTACCGAAACAATATCGACTGAAACATCCGGCGTGTTTCTTTGCAAAATCAACCGCGCTCCAGATCACGCTTATCCACAGGGAACAACAGATTATAACAAACCCGAATACGCATGAAGTGATTCAAAGAGAAGTCCTGCCAACTAACGTGAACTTCGACAGTAACCGATTTATGACCTATGATCGGCGGCTTGCTGACTTGCTGATAAACCATTGGGCATTTGGCAATATCGAGACGGGTTCATATTTCGGCCCGGACATGGAAGGTGATATTATCTTCTGGAAAGAAATGCACATCGTCGAAGAAAAGCCAATCACGACCAGAGAGCGCACGTTGCGGAAAATGACGCCGACACCCGAAGATAGTGAGTTTGTCTTAGGCGCACAGGGGGCCTGATTATGTCTGTAATTGATGATGCCGTACAGATTGTTACTAATGAGGCCGGGATGACCTCTGCAAAAGACAAGGCGTTGGCGAAGGCGTACTTCTACGAAACACTGGAAGATATGAATCGCCAATTCCATTCGGGGATTTTGCGGACAGAGGCCAGTATCTCAATCGCTTCATCGGCGGCTCACACGTTGACTTTACCCGACGATGTTGAGAAGATCATTGATTTCGGCGAGTATAATTCAACGGAAGACCGGCTGAAGCCTGTTTGGACTGCCAAGACCCAATCATGGTTTCAGAAGGTTCACAGCGGGTTTGCGACGCTCACATCGTCCGCCTCTGGTAGCGAGAGAATATACTTCTTTGTCACCGACAACGCTCAAGGCGCGAAGCGGGTGCGGATATTCCCGGCGGCATCATCGGCTATCACGGCACGGCTTATCTATTGGGCGAGATTGACTGAGGATAATGTTCATCGAATGCACAACACTGGCATTATCCACGATGGGATGCGGTGGCGCTTGGTCAAATGGTTCGGCGGTAAGGACGTTCCCGCCTCATGGCAAGAGGCAAAAGAGCGGTATCAGGTCGGTATTCTAGACCTCAAGAGCAAGAAGATGAGCGTAAAGTCGGCAATAACCGTAGGCCAAGCTCCGATCACTCGACGGAGAAATGCTATACTGAGGAGTCTGCAATGAAAGTGAAAGCCCTTGCATTGGCGTTACTTATATTCTGCCTCCCACAGGTAGCGTTTAGCCAGGCCCAGACATTCGAGGAGATTGAGGTGTCTGTGCGAAGGTATCTAATGGAAGATACCAACGAGACGAGTTTCTATTGGCCGAGGGCTGAAGTGCAGTCGAGAATCAATCAATATGCCTCGATCCTTGCTTTTACATCAGGGGCGACGGAAGCCGAGACTACTTACAATCTAGTCTCTGGGACAACTTCTTATATTATTCCCAGCAACTTTGCGGCGGCGCGGGCCGCTGTTCTTCAGGGTGTTTATGCCAGTGGGGTGAAAAGTTCAGACGACCTTGCCTTAGAGAGAATTTGGCCCGATCAAATTGGGAAGGTTGAGGAAGACGGCCCCTCTGGATCACAACCATTGTACTATTGTGTCTGGGATGATTCTTTAACGGTATGGCCGACACCGGAGAGCACCGAAAAAGTGAAGTTGTTTTATTATTGCGACGTGCCGGAGATGTCAACTTTAGCCACCGACACGACAATTCTTATCGGCGGGTGGGCCGATATACTTCCAATGGCTGTTGCCGCCGACTGCTTATTGCAGGGTGCAGACGATTCACGGGCGATGATTTTATATAACTGGTACACCAAGTTCTCCGATGGGATGGTCGCATTGCGTTCCGGGCAACCAGCAGTTGATACTAAGGGGCCGGGCAAATGAAGAAAAGTCGTATCGTAATTGTCGCCGTGATATTGCTTGGGTTGTTGGCTTTGGGATTTTCTTCCAGAGGCAATCCAACAATTATTCGAGCATTGGGTTTTCTCGGTTTGATCGGAGAGGATATCAGCGGATTGGACTTGGCGGCGACCTACGATATGATAAATATGGACATCGTTGGAACCGAAAAGCACACGATGTTAGAGTTACGCAAGGGTCTTCGCAAACTAGGAACTGGACTACCTGACGCTCCAGTGCGCAAGATGTTCTGGTTTACTCCACCGGGGCAAAATGCGCAACTGGCAGTGGTTTGTAAAACCGATGTGTATCTGTATGATGCGGGTAGTCAGACGTTTAGCCGTGCAGCGGCCAATCTCTTTATCGCCCAAATTGCCGTTACACAAAACAGTGACACCGGCTACGTAATCGGGGGTAACTATTGGCCCTTTTCGGTCTACGACCACGACACTCTTTCTATCGACGATGGGATTGGCGACCCTGCGTGGAAGTTTGTTAAAAGTATTACTAACAATCAAATCGTTTTTAGTACCGTGTGGGCCGCCGCAACAAACGACTCCGCAATCTGTACTCTATACACTGGTGCGATAGGAACGCCCGGAGGGATAGCGGAACATAGCGAAATTGCCGGCGGTATGGCGAGTGGGGCGTTGAAGATTTACGACGGAACGAGAATGACGACCCTTACGACTGGCGGAATGGCGGATAACCTGACGACGCTGATCGGCGCAGGTCTTGGGGCGTGGAATCCGACTAACATGACTATCAAGATCACCGGGATCGGCACTCACGCTTCAACCCCGGATCGGTGGTATCAAGTCAACAACATCGGGAACACTCGATTTAATATCGCCCTGTACGCTGTTGATGATGCGTGGAATTTCCGGTGTGACACCAATATTGCAAATTACTTAGCTACCAGCGAAGATTCGACTTACGAATTAATCGAATGGCCTGCTCGAAACTTCAATCGAGACGCCACACCAGATACGATGTCCCACTGGGATATTTTAATCAAAGACCTCATCGACTCTGTTGTTGTTGAATCGACGTTGACGACAAAAAAGAAGTATGTTACGATTAACGGGCGCGAAGTTAAGAACCAGGCGCAGAGTTATATAGCAGAGGAGACGTCGGCCTACCCCTTCTATCGTTACCGGTCAATCTATCAATATGGATATATCTTCCGGTACTTTATTACGCGAACGGGTCTTCAGGACAGTGCCCGGTGGAACCAATGGAATTGTTTGCTTGACAGTCTGAATTATTTCACGATGCTGGCAATGCCGAAAACTGTTGTATCAGAAGTTGGGGATACTGGACAATACTTATCCCAACTCCCAGTAACGATTGCCATAGATTCAGCAACGAGTGATACTGGTTTCGTGGTCTCGACATTTAGTTATTGTGGAGAGTGGCATAAAGATACTACTGGATGGAAACCGTACTGCTCAAACTGGGGGTTGAATACCCGTGATATCCCTTGCAGTGGTTGGCCTGGCCCACCGTCTGATGACGACAACTGTTGTTGTCTATATTGCCGTGGTGGTTACATCGAGGATAACCCAGATTGGCCTATAAATGCCTCCTATCTTGACATTGAAAAGGCTGTTGATTCGGTCTGTTGGACGAATGGCTCTGTCGCCTGTTTGCCGTCCGTTGACTATACACCGAAGGTTGATCCCCTGTACTCCTACGCCCCGATTATCCACGTGACTGTTCCTCCATACACCACCGATGCAGGAGACGGAGCGAATACGCTGTTTGATGTCGGAGACTCACTGATCCTTCTCTGGATGAAGCCACAGGCCGCGCCGACGTACACGTCAAACATCGACACGACAACCGGCTACCCATATAATATTTGGACTTATCATGCTGGCAGGCAGTGGATGGTTGGGGACGACAGTGCAAACGTCCTTGTCTTTACGTGGGTTTGGGCTGACTCGATTCATGGGAGTGAGAGAATTGGTTATGATGACGGGTCATATATCACAGCGGTAATCGGCCACCAGAATTATGTCTATGTCCACAAACCGAATGGAATATGGCAGGTTGTCCTGTTGCTTGAAGGTGATGAGAGAAATGCCGACTTTATGCTGTACGCCGGAGAGCCATCTTCGGTAATAACAACATCGGCGGCATTTGGAGCAGTGAATCAGGATGCCCTTGTCGGGACAGAATATGGAGATTTTTATGTTGCAACCAATGGAGTATACCTCTTTAACGGATCATCGTCAGAGATCGTTTCCGAGGAAGTCGCACACTATTTTCGAGACTCGATTGAAGTGGCGGCGCTCGATGATGCGGTGCTGGCCTTTTACGATGGGCGGTTGT
>Ga0180007_10003042_pt1 | contig 19128 bp, 17 predicted proteins | sample MM_PC_MetaG_FD_121122 | JGI IMG/M metagenome (GOLD analysis project Ga0180007, IMG submission 121122) | Groundwater microbial communities from the Aspo Hard Rock Laboratory (HRL) deep subsurface site, Sweden - MM_PC_MetaG | ecosystem: Environmental > Aquatic > Deep subsurface > Groundwater... | reverse complement strand
GGCCAGGGCCTGGGCCACCTGGGCCTGATACAGCTCCCGCGCCCGGTCCATGAGCCCTTCCAGGCGGGCCAGCTCGGGCAAAGGCCCGGCGGGCGCGGCCCAGGGCTGGGCGGGCGGCCAGGCTTCCGGGGCGGGCAGGCGGCCGTGGTCTTGGTCCAACCCGGCCAGGCGCTTCCGCAACCCGGCGGCCAGGGCGGAGCAGGCCTTGGCCCGCTCCCGGCAGGCGGCGATCTGCCCGGCCAACTCCCGGGGGCGCAGGGAGCCCAGCATGCCTTCCATCTCGGAGGCGGCCCGCCCGGCAGCCACGGCGGCGCGGCCCAGCTCCAGGGCCAGGGCCAGGGCTCGCCCGCGGGCCTGGGTCAAATCGTCCTCGGCGGCCGCCACCCGCCGGGAGGCCTGCTCCCAAGCGGCGCGCAGCCGGGTCCGGCTCTTTTGCCGCGCGGCGGCCTGATCAGAAAGCTGCTCCCGCTCCAGATCCAGGGCGGTGGCCCGGCCGTGGACCCGCTCCAGGTCCCGCTGCAAGCGGGCCAGCTCGGGCGGGGCGCCAAGGTCGGGGGGCAGGGGCTGGGGATGGCGGGCCAGGTCTTCCAGGCGCTGGGCCAGGGCCTCGATGAGCGGGCGCAGTAGGGCGGCTTGCTCCAGAGGGGCCTGGGGGGCCGGGGCGATCGGGCGGCTGTCCAGACGCAGGGCCGCGCCGCCCAGGCGGCGGCAGCGCTCCCGGCCGTGCCGGATTTGGGCCAGGCACTCTTGGGCTTGGCCCAAGGGCGCTTCCAGGGAGGGGAGCCCCGCTGGTTGCCCCTGCTCCAACCAGACCGGGGCCAGGCGCAGCAGCTCGGCGTAGATGGCCACCGCCTGCTCCAGCAGGCCCCATTCTTGCCTGGCCTGGGCCAGATGGTTCAGGTCTTTTTTGAGCAGGCGGGATAAATGGGTCTGGACCTTGGGCAGCGCGCCAAGGCGGGCGGCCCGGTCCAGGGATTGCTTGCTTTGCCGGGCCTGGGCGGCCAGCGTGCCGCACCGCTCCTGGTGGGCCAGGGACAGCCGCTCCAGGTCCTCCAGGCCGAATTCCAGGCCGGAGCTGCCCTGGGGCAGGCGGGCGCACCACACCGCTAAAAGCAGGCGCAGCCTCGAGGCCAGGGCAGGCGCTTCGAACATAGCTGTAGATGGCGTCGGACCCAACGCGGCTCCCGGCTATTGGAAAACCCCGAATCTAATTTCGGAGCGGTTTAATTCGTCATATCAGCAATATTGCGGCTCGGCTCAGGCCCTGTCAACTGTTTTCACCGGCGCGTCCCTGTAGCCGCCGCTACAGACCCGGCCGCTTTGATGTGTCATCATTATTTTAAGAGGAAGACAAACCCGGAGGCGAGGCGTCATGAGTTCATGTTTATGCGAACAACTGGCCGAGGGCCAAATGGACCTGAGCCCCGTCTGTTTGGGCAGCCTTTGGGTCTTCGCCAACCTCAGCCCCCCGGAGATGCAGGCCCTGGCCCAGGCGGCAGAGCGCCGCCGCTATAAAAAAGGCGAGACCATCTTCGCCCAGGGCGAGCCCGCCCGGCGCATGTTCCTGCTCAAGGCGGGGCGGGTCAAGCTGTGCAAGGTGACCGCCGAGGGCAACGAGCTGATCCTGGACCTCAGGGGCGGCGGCGACTTCCTGGGCGAGGGCATGCTCACCTCCGAGGAGGAGTTCCCCCTGAGCGCGGTGTGCCTGGAGGAGACCCTCACCTGCGGCTTCAGCCGGGAGGGCTTCGAGTCCCTGGTGCTGGGGCACCCCAACATCGGCCTGCAAGTGATCCGCAACCTCAGCCGGCGCATAGACAGCCTCACCCAGAGGGTGGGCAGCATGTCGGCCACCCACCTGGAGGAGCGCCTGCACCAGGTGCTGTGGCAGGTGGCCCGGGAGCATGGCCGACCGGCCGGAGTCGGCCGCGAGTTGGCCATGCCCTTCACCCACGAGGAACTCAGCTTTTTGGTGGGAGCCCACCGGGTGAGCATCACTCGGGCCATGAAGGCCCTGCGCGAGGCGGGGCGGGTGGTGCAGAGGGGCAAGAGCCTGGTGGTGGCTCCGGCCTAGATCATCCGGCTTCGCCAGCCACCGGCATACTGTGTTGCCGGCTTCGCTCGGGCCTCGACGTAGCTTTTGCTACGCCTACGGCCCTTACTCGCCAGGCGCCTTGTCTGCCGGCGGCCGGCTGTGCCGGTCCGGACACAGGCTGGACCCGATCAGGCGAAAATCTTTCCTTTGTATGGAAGCTACTTCTGGTCTGAGATCTCTACCCGGTTGCGGCCGTTCTGCTTGGCCCGGTACATGGCGTCGTCCGCCAGGCGCATCAGGTCGCTCAGGCGCGTCTCCGGGCTCAACTGGGCCACGCCCAGGCTGATGGTCACCCTCACTTCCGGCTTGCTGGCGCTCACCGCATGGGTGTCCAACGCCTCGCGCAGGCGCTCGGCCACCATGGCCGCGCCCTCCAGGCCGGTCTCGGGCAACAGGGCCATGAACTCCTCGCCGCCCACCCGCCCGAAAAGGTCCACCTGTCTCAGCACCTGGCGGCAGACCTTGGACAGGGACACCAGCACCTCGTCGCCCACCTCGTGGCCATAGCTGTCGTTGACCGCCTTGAAGTGGTCCACGTCCAGCATGATCAACGACAAGGCCCCGCCGTAGCGATGACTGCGGGCCACCTCCTGGCGGGACAGTTCCATGAAGCGGCGGCGGTTGAGCACCCCGGTGAGACCGTCGGTGTTGGCCAGACGCTTGAGGGCCTCCTCGTTTTGCTTGTGCTCGGTTATGTCGCGCACACTGCCCGCGGCGTACCACTGGTCGTCCAGGGAAAAGGCCGAGGCGCTCACCTCGGCGGGGAAGTGGGAGCCGTCCTTGCGCCGGGCCAAAACCTCGCGGCGGCCCTCGAAGATGGCGCCTTGGCCGGTCTGGCCGAAAACCTCCAGGCCCCGGGCGATGGTTGCATGCTGCTCGGACGGGGCCAGCAACTGGTGCAGGCTTTGCCCCAGGGCCTCCTCGCGGCGATACCCGAAAAGGCGTTCCGCGGCCAGGTTCCAAAACTGCACCTGGTCCTGGGAGTCCACCAGGGTTATGGCGTCCTGGGAGGTGTTGGTGATGAACTCCAGGCGGCGCTGGTTGCCTAGGGATTCGCTTTCGGCCAGGGCCCGGCGCACCCTGGCCATGGCCCACAGCCACACCACCCCGGCCATGAGCAGCATCACTCCAGCGCAGATCCAGAACATGGCCGGCAGCCAGGGCAGGGCCAGCACCTCCTGGGGCACCCGGGAGATGATCCACCAGTGGTCGTCCATGCGGGTGGGCGGTTGGGAGGCTCCCGCGGCCTGCATCTTGTCCATCAGGGCCACCGACTGGTAGGTGAACAGCCCGTGGGGAGTAACCACCTGGCCGTTTTCCTCCGGGGCTATGTCGCGCCAGGCCTGCTGGTAGGCGGAGGCCATGCTGAAGGCGGTCCGCCCGCTGATGGAGTGGCCCCACTCGTGCTCCGGGTTGGGGCCCACCAGCCACCAGCCGCCCTGGTTCACCAAAAACAGCTCGTTCTGCCCCGCGCGCGAGGCCCGGCGCAGGCGATCCAATATGCGGTCGCCCAGGAAGTTGAGCACCACCACGCCCAAGAGTCCGTCGCGTGGGTCTTGCACCGGGCTGACGAAGCGTATGGTCGGCTTGTGGGGCATTTCCAACCGGTCGCCCTCGATGTTCAGGTCAAAGGGCGAAATGTACACCTGGCCCGGCGACATTTTCAGCCCGGCGTTCACGTAATAGCGCGGGCCTTTGGGTTGCAGCTCCTTCTGGCCCACCACCCGGGCCTTGCCCTTGTCCAGGTTGATGCGCACTACCTCCCGGCCGCTGGTGTCCAAAAAGCGCACCTGGTCGTAGACCTTCTGGCTCTGGCTGAAATACAAGAAGGCCTCTTGCAGAACCTCCTTGAGAGGCACATGGCCGTCCGGCCGGTCCATGGCCAGGGAGGTGAGGCGGGCCAGGAACACGGCGTCGGAGACGTGGGTCAGCAGGTCGGTTTCCAACACCTCGCGCTCCAGGCGCACGATGTTGGTCTGCTGTCCCTTTATGGCTTCTAGGCGGGTGTTTTTCTGGGTCAGGTAAACCAGGGAGGCCACCAGCAGCACCAGGAAGGCCAGGGGCAGGTACAACTGCAGGAATGCGAATATCACCCTGGGGGGAGGGGAGGAATTTGCTTGGTCAGTGGACATGAAACTGCTCTCTGGGGGGTTCAGTTCAGTCACTGAAGCATAGCATATGATAACGGAGCCTTGCGGCGTTTATCCTTCTCGGCGGCTGCCGCTCGCGGTGGTTTCCAGGGCCCGGCGCACCGCCTGGGCCATCTCCCGGCGGGTGAAAGGTTTGCTCAGAATCAGGCGCACGTTGGGGGGCAGATCCTCCTGGGGAAGGTGCCCGCCGTAGCCGGTGGCTATGACCACCGGCAACTCCGGGGCTATCCCGTAAAGGTCGCGGGCCAGTTCGTCGCCGGTTATTTGGGGCATGGTCAGGTCGGTGATTACCAGGTCGTAGTCCTGGGGCGCACGGCGCAGCTCCGCTAAGGCCTCCCGTCCCGAGAGGCGCAGGCTCACCCGATAGCCCAGGCTCTCCAGCATGCCGCGGCCCATCTTGCCCACCGCCTCCTCGTCGTCCACCAGCAGCACCCTTTCCTCGCCGCCAATCTCCGCTTTCTGCTCATGGCTCTCGGGAAGAGGCTTCAGCGAACCGGTCAACAGGGGCAGGTAGACCTCGAACACCGACCCCTGGCCGGGGCGGCTGTGCACGGTCACCTCGCCGCCGTGATTCTTGACGATGTTGTGCACCATGGCCAGGCCCATGCCCGAGCCCTCGCTCTTGTCCTTGGTGGTGAAGAAGGGCTCGAAGATGCGCCGCATGGTCTTGGGGTCCATGCCCTGGCCGGTGTCGCTCACCGTAAGGCGCAGATAGGGCCCCGGCTCCAGCTCGGCGAAGGCGGCGGCCTGCTCCGACTCCAGTTCCATCGGCTCCAGAACTAGGCTGAGCACCCCGCCCTTGGAGCCCATGGCCTGGAAGGCGTTGGTGGCCAGGTTCATCACCACCTGATGAATCTGGGAGGGGTCGGCCAGCACCATCTCCCGGGGGGCGTCCAGGTGGCTGTCCACGGTTATGGTGGCGGGCAGGGAGGCGCGCAAGAGCTCCAGGGTCTCGGCCACCACCGGCTGCACCGCCACCGGGCTGCGTCCGGTCTCGCTGTGGCGCGAAAAGCTCAGTATCTGGCGCACCATACCCTTGGCCCGCTCCCCCGCCTTGAGCACCTGCTCCAGGTCGTGTCGCCAGGGTGATTCGGAGGGCAGATCGGTGAGCACCAGTTCGGTGAAGCCCAGCATGGAGGCCAAAACATTGTTGAAGTCGTGGGCGATCCCCCCGGCCAGGGTGCCCATGGCCTCCATCTTCTGGCTTTGCAGGAGCTGGGCCTCCAGTTGCTTCAGGCGTTGGCGGGCCAGGACCCGGTCGGTTACGTCGCGTCCCGAGCCGCTGATGTAGGGCTCGCCCTTTTCCGGGCGCACCAGGGTGCTGCGGTATTCGATGTAATGCTTTTGCCCGTGCACGTCCAGGTACTGGCTCAACCCGGACATGAAGCCCTCGCGGCGCAGGGTGGGCAGGTATTCGGTTTCAAAAGCCCCGCGGTGCTCGGGCAGCATGAACTGGGAGCCTGGGCGGCCGATCAGCTCGTCGGGCTGGTAGCCGAAGATGGATGCGGTAGCCTGGTTGGCGCCGGTGAAGCGGCCCTGAAGGTCCTGGGTGTAGATCATGTCGGTTATGGAGTCGAAAAGGTCGCGGTAGCGCCGCTCGGACAGGCGCAGGGCCTCCTCGCTACTGCGGCGCTCGGTGATGTCCCGGGCCACGCTCACTACGGCCTCGGGCCTTCCCTCCCGGTCGCGCAGAAAACGGCCCGTGATCTCCAGCCAGACCGTTTCACCATCAGCCCTGACCGCTTCCACCACCACGGTGCGGGAACGATGGGGGTCCGGATGGTTGGGGTCGCGGTTGATCTCCTCCTTCATGATTTGGTTGGCACGGGCCAGGGAGTTGGGGGTGAGCATCTTGGGTGTGCCCAAGGCCATGGCCTGCTCCGGGCTGTATCCCAATATCGCCTGCACCGCAGGGCTGATGTAGGTGAGGGCCAGATTCTTGAGGTTGATAATCCAGATAATATCGCTGACGTTGTCGGCCAACAGGCGGTAGAGCCTCTCACTCGCGGCCTGGGTTTCCTGGGCCTGGCGGCGGTTGATCACCTCCTGGTGAAGCAGGTCGCGCTCCCGGTCCAGTTCCAGGGCCACGATGCGCTGACGCCGCAGGGAGCCTTCCAGGCCGCCTACCAATACGGCCACCGGCAGGGCGGTGGCTGCGTTGAGGAGCAGAAAGTTGGAAACGATGATCAGCCACTGGTCTTGATATCTCGCCAGACTTTCGGCCCAAACCACTTGGCCGGTTTGGCAGCACCAAGTTAACACCAGCAGGGTGGCCAGGTTGAGGGCCAGGCCCAGCAGGGCCGGGCGCAGGCCCAGATACAGGGCGGCCAGGATGGGGATCGAAAACAGCCAAAACGGTCCGCTGCTCAAGGGCCCTATGGTCACCATAACGGCCAGGCCGATGCCGTAGATCATCAGCAGAAGCACCATGACCCTGGTGGCCAGGTCGAACCGGCGCAGAAAAAAAACCGCCATGGTCAGGGCCAGCATAACGCTGTCCAGGACCATGACCAGGTAGTGAGCATTTTTGGCCAGCACCGGCAGGGCCATGAGATAGGCCACCAGGCCCAGGATCAGGCCCGGCCCCAGGGTGAAGAAAAACATGCGTTCGCGCCACCGGGGCAGGCCGTCGGTCTCCCCCGCCGGGGGTGGGGCCAGCGCCCGGCCTAGCCCGGACCAAAAACCCTTTTTAGTGGGCGGAGCGCTATCAGGCATGGTTCCCCATTTTCCAACATGGCGACAAGGAAGCAAAAGGCCGCCTCAATGGGGTGGTTTAGCGTGCTAGAAAAAACACAATTCAAGATGTGGGGCGGGCCTGGGCATCGTGTCTCAGCTGGGGCACTATACTACCAAATACCTTGCCGGCTCAAGGAATTAGGCCCAGTCCCCCACCGGGCCGGGCTCGGGGGACGGCCCCAAAATATTATAAATCAAAGGTGGTGAGCATCTCCTCCAGGGGTTGGCGGCCGCTGCGGAAGCGGTTGGCCGGGGCCTGGGGGTCGGGATGGCCCAGGGCCACGCCGATGACCAGGTTTTCGTCCTCGGGTATGGGGGCCACCGCCCGCACCTCCTCGGGGAAGCGGGCCAGGGCGGCCAGGATCACGGTGCCCAGCCCCAGGCCGGCCGCGGCCAGGCACAGGCCGTGGGTGAAGGCCCCGGCGTCGAACACCGCGTAGCTGGTCTGGTCCTTGGGCACGGTGACGAACAGCAGGCACGGCGCCCCGAAGGCGCTGAAGTTGTTGGCGTAGTGGGCGGCGCGCTTGTCGGCGTCCTCCCTGGCTATGCCCAGCACCTTGAACAGGGCGCGGCCCAGGTCCTTGTAGCGGGCGCTCATGCCCTGCTCAAAGGCCATGGGCATGGTGATGTCCGGCTCCTGGGGGCGCTCGGAAATCATGGCCTCCACCAGGCGGCGGCGAATCTCCTTGGCCTTGCCGCCGCCTACGGCGTAGAGCTTCCAGGGCTGGGTGTTGCCCCAGGAGGGGGCCTTGGCAGCCAGGGCGGCTATCTGCTCCACCTCATTACGGGTGACCGGTTGGTCGCTGAAGCCCCGGCAGGAATGGCGGTTGTTCACTACTTGCTGGTATTGCATTGTCATTTCTCCTTGGGGGCGCCTTTGTTGATAAAGCGCTCCACCCGGCGGGCGAATTCCGGATCGTCCGCCGCGATAATTACTCCTTGGCGTTCGTCTTCCAGATGGGGGGCCAGCCGCCCGCGCACCGCCCGGCCCAGGCGGCGCTTGGTGGCGGCCAGGGCCTGGGCCGGTCCCTGGGCCAGCTTTTGAGCCAACTCCTGGGCCGCCTCCAGGGCTCTGCCCGGAGGCGCGAGGCGGGTGATCAGGCCCAGCTCGTGGGCCCGCTGGGGGCTCAGGGTGTCGCCCAGGTAGAAAATCTCGGCGGTCAGGGCCGGGCCGAACAAGTGGGAAAAGTGGTAGGTGGTGCCCGCGCCGGGCACCAGGCCCACCTTGAGGAAGCCGGGCACCAGGCGGGCGTTGTCGGCGGCCACCACCAGGTCCCCGGCGGCCATCCAGGCCAGCCCCGCCCCGGAGGCCGCGCCCTCCACCGCTGAGATCACCGGCTTGGGCAGCTCGGTGATCGCCAGCACCACCCGGATGACGTACTGCAGGTAGTTGGCGAAGATCTGCCCCGCCCCCTGGCCGGGGTGCTCCTCCAGAAAAGCCGCCGCCCGTTTCAGGTTGCCTCCGCCGCTGAAGTTGCCTCCGGCCCCGGTGAGGATGACCACCCTGGCCTGGTCGTCGTGGGCCAGGCCCTCCAGGGTGCGGGCCAGGCGGGGGCCCATCTCGTCGTCCATGCCGTTCATGGTGGCCGGGTTGTCCATGGTCACGGTGACCACGGAGCCTTGGCGCTCCAGGCGTACGTACTCTGGATCGTCGCTCATGGTCGTAACGCTTTTTAGTTTGAGGATGGTATATCGTCCCAAATTGCCATAGGCGCGCTGAGACAGCAACAGCAGCTTAATAGACTGACATAGTTATTCTATTTGGTTGAGGAACATGACTGTCAACGTTTTTTGATTAAAGGAGGTGAAGGCATTAAATCCAATGTAGTGGGTGGTAGCCCAGCTCTTAGCATAGTATTTTGAAGATATTCCCTCCAATAAGACCAAGCATTATAAGGCCCATTGAGTATGCCAAAAGATGCAACATCGTTTTTTGTGATATTTTTACGGTTGCTTAACTTATATGTTAATTTAAATGTTGCCTCTAAAATAAAAAGTTCTTCACTATTCTCCGGTCCATTTATTTCTAGGATATCTCTAAAACCGAAAAGGCAATCTACCCAAAAAATATTTCCTATGGGCTTAGTTTCTACAACGCTAATTCCTCTTCGGGTTTGTGGTATGATTTTTTCACGCTTGTCGTCTTCATACTGAGAAAGAGCACCATTTTTGACCTTGAGGTTAGTTTCATGAAGAGTAAGAGAAACAAGTGCAACCTTGTCCCTTACCTTAGAGGCTCCTTTGGGGTCTGGACGAAAATTTTCTATCTTTTTCGGCATAGAATCTCCTATGCGGCATGTTGTCTTTCATAGTTGGTGTAACCCCACTCTCCTGAAGGAGATAATGGATGTTTGTCTGAAAAAACAGTAGTTTTAGTGCGAGCACTGCTGTGAGAAACCAAGATGTCTCTTCGTGGCACAGTCTCCCAAGAACCAATCCAATCTGGCATCCATTCGTTAATGTCTATATTTATCTTCATTGCTCCTAAATTTTTGTTTTCTAATGATCTGAAGACATTTAAGATCGATTCGTCAGGCACAACATCAAAAGCATGCAGGTAAGTAAGGCGAAGACGTAGGTCCTTACCATCTCCAATAGAAATAGTATTGTTTTCCCAGCGGGAAACTGTTTCATTAGACACCCTTAAAACACTAGCAAGCTCTTTGCCGCTAAGATGCATGCTTTTGCGGAGAAAACGAATTTCTTCCGCGACTAAGATTGAAGGTTTGTGTATTAATTTTTCTGCGATTGCCCTGTGGAGTTTTGAGAGTCCGGGCAAACTAACATATTTTTCTCCGCAGAGGCATGAACAAACTTCAACGCCTGATATAAACACACTGTTGAGGCCAGACTCTGTGTAGTGGTATTTTGTTTGGCCGCATGTCATATCTTTATTGCATGATAAACAAACCATTATTAACTCTCCTATGCCTTAAAAGCTGTAGTAATCACAATCATATTCTGTTCATGATAAAGAAATAAACCTACTGAAATTTCCTGGTTGTCTGCGCTAAGGCCAATCATTTTGCATTCCCATACCCGAATATCTTTTTTCCATTCCGTACGCGTAACTTTCCCCCCAGACAAAACCGCATTAACGTCCAACATGTCTATCCCGCGCTTTTCAAGTTGCTTTGGGAGATGGCTGGTGCTGTATCTCACCACACCATTCTCAAGCGCTAGACGGACATAGTACGTTGCTTTTCCGTTATTCATTAACCTGTCTTTGAATTTGATGTTACGTCAAACATATTGGCCTGTCAATGGCAATTGACGTTACGTCAATTAATTGTGAAATGGTTCAACCAGGTAACACAGGCCGTAATTGTTTGAAAGCGCGTATCCCCCCTAGAAATGAAACCAAGTGGCAATTCTAGTCTGTTACAAGCCACCTACTTTAAATCACATTGGATTATTTTTCGCAAGTTGGCTGTTTATAGTTTGTCCCCCGGCAAGACTCCCGGGCCCGGATCGGTTATATTAAAGGCACGCGACAAAAATCTTTTTACGGCGTGAATCTGCCCCCATGAGCGTGTTTGAACAAGTTTTGGTCCTGCTCAAGGACCCCTCCCCGCCCAGCCGCAACCGGCACTTCGCCAGTTTCGCCGGGCAGCGGGGCGGGCGGGTGCACCGCCTCTACCGTTTGTACCGCGCCCTGGCTCAGGAGACGAGCCGCCTGGCCGCCCGGCCCGGAGCCACCGCCCGCCTGCGCCGTGAGAGCGGGGACTTGTGGCTGGAGCTGAGCGACCCGGAGCTGGCCTACCGGCGGCGCTGCCTGTTGCCTCCCGAGCTTTCCGCCTATTTTTCCGAGCGCCTGGCCCAGCGCCGATGAGCCCGGCCCAGGACCCAGGCGAGCTGCTGCCCGTGGTGGACGACGAGGACCGGCAGGTGGGCCTGGCCCCCCGGTCCCAGGTGCACGGCCAGGGCCTTTTGCACCGGGCGGTGCACATATTGCTCTTCGACTCCCAGGGCAACCTCTGGCTGCAACGGCGCAGCCAGGCCAAGGACACCTATCCGGGCATGTGGACCTCCTCGGCCAGCGGCCACCTGGACCCCGGCGAGGACTACTACGCCGCCGCCTGCCGCGAACTGCGCGAGGAGCTGGGCCTCAGCCTGGAGCTGACCTACCTGGGCAAGGTGCCCGCCGGGCCGGCCACCCAGGGCGAGTTCTCCGGGGTGTTCCGGGCCCAGAGCGGGCAAAAGCCCAAGCCCGACCCCGAGGAGATCGCCGAGATGGGCCTGTTCTCCCTGGACGAGGCCAAGGCCCTGGCCGCGGATCACACCCGCTCCGCCCCCTCCCTGGAGGCGGTGATGAGCCAAGCCGGGCTTATCTAGGAAATCGCTTATCGCGGCCAACGCCGCGCGGTTCAACTCAAAAAGGAAAATTGGCCATGCAGGGCGAAATACGCAGACAAGACCGGGTCGCCGACCAGGATCAGATCAGGCGGGTATTGGAACAGGGGGAGTACGGGGTGCTTTCCAGCGTCTCGCCCCAGGGCCGGCCCTACGGCACGCCCCTGAGCTACTGGCTCATGGACGGGGACATCTATTTCCACTGCGCCTTGGCCGGGCACATGCTGGAAAACATCGCGGCCAACGACCGGGTATCGTTTTGCGTGGTGGGCAAGACCCAGTTGCTGCCCGACAAGTTTTCCACTTTGTACGAAAGCGTGGTGGCCTTCGGCCGGGTTTTCGAGGTGCCCGCGGAGAACAAGTGCGCCGCCCTGGAGGGCCTGGTGGCCAAGTACAGCCCCGGCTACCCCGCCGAGGGCGGTGAGTACATCGACAAGCTCATCGAGCGGGCGCGGGTTTTCAAGATCGCCGTGGAGGCTGTGAGCGGCAAGGCCCGCAACGCCTGAGGTTATTAATCCAGTCTAGAAGCGCCCCATGAACTCGGCGATGGCCTGGTTCACCTCGCGGAAATTCTCCAGTTGGATCATGTGGCCCCCGCCCTCGATGATCCTGAGCTCCGCCTCCGGTATGGCCTGGGCCATGGCCTGGCTGAGGGCGGGCGGGGTCATCTTGTCGTCGCTGCCCACCACGACCAGGGTGGGCAGGGCCAGGGTTTTCAGGCGCTCGGTGGCGTCGAAATAATCGCAGGCCGCGAAATCGTCGTGCAGCACCTGGGGGTCGGTCTGGGCCATCTGCTCCACCCCCTGGCTGAGCAGCAGCTTGTCCACTCCCCGGGAGTAGGCCCAGCTCACGATCATCTGCACCGTGGGCTGGAAGTTCTCCTTGATCCCGGCCAGCAGGGCCGGGTTGACCGGCAGGCGGGGGCCGGTGCTCATGAGGATCACCCCCCGCATCAGCTCGGGGTGGGCCAGGGCCAGCTCCTGCACGATGGCCCCGCCCAGGGAGTGGCCCAAGACCACCGGCCTGAGCGGCCCGGCGGCCAGGAATTCGCCCACCCATTGGGCGTAGTCCTCCACCCGCTGCAGGCCGGGGCCGGGGGTGGCGTGGTGGCCCGGCAGGTCCAGGGCGGCCACGTTGATGTCCTTGAGGTTGCTGAGCTGGGGCAGAAAAGACTCGCCCCGGCTGCCCGCGCCGTGGATCAAGAGCAGGCTGGGCCGGGCCGGGTCAAAGCCGCCGCGCCCCTGGTAAAGGCCTATCTCGCGTCCGGCCAGGTGCTGTTGCCACATGGTATTCGCTTCCTTATTTTTCCGAACGGTTGCCGCTGCGGTAGCGCAGGCCGCCCAGCTTCTTGAGCTTCTGCACCAGGGTGGTGCGGTTCAGGCCCAACAGCGAGGCGGCCTGGGCCTTGACCCCGCCCGCCTGCTCCAGGGCCTGGGCGATGAGCCGCCGCTCTATCTGCTCCAGGGCGTGCTTCAGGTTCAGCCCGCCGGGGGGCAGCTCCAGGGCGGGCAGTTCCTCCTCGGGCTCGCCTTCGGGCAAGGGGGCTTCGTCGAGCATCTTGGGGGGCAAAGCCTCCGGGCCGATCACCTCGCCCTCGGCCAAGACCACCAGGCGCTCGGCCACCTCGGGGTTCAGCTCCTTGAGCTCCAGGCCTTTTTGTTGGGCCAGGCGGTCCAAAAAGAACTGGCACAGCAGGGGTATGTCGCTGCGCCGCTGCCTGAGCGGCGGCACCATGATGGGCACTACGTTGAGGCGGTAGTAGAGGTCCTCGCGGAACTCCCCGCTCTCCACCCGGGAGGCCAGGTCCTGGTTGGTGGCGGCCACGATGCGCAGGTCCACCTCGATGGTGCGGGTGCCGCCCACCCGCTCGAAGGCGTGTTCCTGCAACACCCGGAGGATCTTCACCTGGAGCAGGGGGGGCATGTCGCCGATCTCGTCCAGGAAGATGGTGCCGCCCTGGGCCAGCTCGAAGCGCCCCACCCGGCTGCGCACCGCCCCGGTGAAGGCGCCACGCTCGTGGCCGAACAGCTCGCTTTCCAAAAGCTCGCTGGGGATGGCCCCGCAGTTCACCGGCACCAGGGAAAACTCACGGCGGTGGGAATGGTGGTGGATGGCCCGGGCCACCAGCTCCTTGCCGGTGCCGCTCTCGCCCAGGATGAGGACGGTGCTGTCGGTGGGGGCCACCTTGTGGATCAGGCGGAAAACCTCTTGCATGGCCCGGCTCTGGCCCACCAGGTTTTCCACGTCGTAGATCATGGAGCCCTGGTGCAGGCGCCGCGCCCGGCGGCGGCGCTGGCGGCGGTGCTCCAGAGCCGCCTCCACCGCCTCCAATAGCTCCTCATGGCTCTCGGGGGTGGCCAGGTAGTTGAAGGCCCCCTGGTGCAGGGCGACCACCGCCGCCTCGGCCTGGGGCTGGTCGCTGAACACGGTGACCACCGTCTCCGGGAACAGCTCCACCAGGCGCTCCAGGAAGGGCCCGGTGGACTTGCTGCCCAGGCGGTCGGCCAGGAGCACCAGGTCGAAATAGCTCTGGTCGGCCAGGGTCAGGGCCTGGTCCGGGTCGGCGGCCACGCTCACCGCGAAGCCCCGCCCCTCCAGCCACTTCTGGAACGCCTTGCCCTGGGCCTTGGTGCGGGCCACCAGCAGGATGGATATGGGGGCGGTGGAGGCCATGGGGTTCCTTTCCGGAAAAGCGCGGATCTCACCCTGGAACGCGCCGCCACCATTGTCGGTTATCAGAAGAGGATTTACAAGACTACCCGGCTGTGCCCCTATGGGGGGAGGGCGGGGATAAACCCCGCCCCTACGGTTTTTATATTAAAAACAACCTTTGTCGTCGCGAGGCGCGGCTCCCAGCCGCAACGAAGCGATCTCGGTTCGGAGCAGGCGCCTTCACCACGGCCTAATGGGTTCGTCCTTGCCGGACACCTTGCCCGCCGCCGCCTGGCTGTGCCGTTAAAATGTCTATGGGGTCGTTTTCAGTAAACATAATAGATTGGCGTAGGTTGGGTAGAGCGAAGCGAAACCCAACAGTTCCTCTGGCTCAGGCCCTGCGGCAAGGGGCCTTCGCCCCCGCTGCAGGGAACCCCATCTGGATTTTCAGCGGGTCAGCTTTTGGCCTTGCCCGCCTTCACGCTCTGGAACCAGGCGTTGGACTCGGCCGAGAACAACATCACCAGGGCCACCAACTGAATGATCACCTGCACCACGTCCATGAGCGCGGCCGCGCCGAAGGGCGCGCCCGAGACTAGGCCGACGACCATCATGACCGTGCCGATGATATAGAGCACCAAAAAGGTGATGCGGGCCCAGTTGCGGCCCTTGCCGATCATGAAAATAAAGAAGAGCATCACCGCTAAGATGACCACCACGATGGCCACGGCGGCTCCGGCCTGGCCCTCGCTTCCCAGGTGAGAAATGGCGGGCGCACCCAACAAGGTGCGCAGCACTCCCAAGGCCCAAGCGACGTAGAGCAATATGACGGCGGTGTTGGCCGTGTTGGGCCGGGCGGCTGGCGAAGCGGTCATGAGTGTCCTCCCTGAATCTGGGCGCAGATAAAAACCCCCGGGCAGGACGGAACGATATTTTATCCTATGGAATCGCGTCGCGAGGGTCAACGGTTTTGAGCCCGCCTTGACAGCCCCCGTTTCCTGCTTATCATTAATATCAATGACAAACCGGAGGAAGCGCCGTGCCCATCTATGAGTATAAATGCAAAAAATGCGACCACGAGTACGAGGCCCTGGTGATGGGCAGCGCCGACGCGGTGGAGTGCCCCAAGTGCGGCTCCAAGAAAAAGGAGCGCCTCATGAGCAGCTTCAGCTCCAGCGGCAAGGGATTAAGCTCCCTGGCCGGGGCGGCGGCCGCCTCCAACTCCGGCTGCGGCGGTTCGGGCTTTTCCTGAGCGGGCTAGGCCGGGCGGCGCGGTCCGCGCCGAGAGCACACACGATCCCCTCCACCCGGAGGGGGTTTTCTATTGGAACAGGGCCCCGGCTCCCGAGAGCGACAGGGCCAGGGAAAACACCACCGGGATGAGGTTGGCCACCAGGGACAGGCGCACTGGGGCGCGGTGCACCGCGGCCAGGCCGTAGACCAGGATCACCAGATTCCACACCGCGAAGGCGGCCATGCCCGCGTAGGGGATCATGGTGAGCAGAACCGGGCCTTGGGCGTAACAGGCCACCCGGAAGGTGTCGCCCAGGTTTTTGCCTGCCGCGCCCAGGGTCATGAACATCACGTGGATGATGGTGGCGTTGAGCGGCATGAAGCCCAACAGCACCAGCCAGGGAACCGGCCCGGCCGGGGAGAGCCCCAGGGGCCACATCAGAGCCATGGGTATCAGGGTGCAGAGCACCGCGAAGACGGTGGCGCGCACCAGGCTGCCCTTGCGGGCCACGGCGAAGCTGTCGTGGGGGTGGCGGGCCACGGCCCACCAGGTGGCTGGCAGGCCCCACAGGGGACCGGCGGCCCGTTCCCAGGCCAGGGGCCGGGAGGCCTCGTTCATTGCCTAGGCACCCGCCATGCCCAGGCCCGCCAGCATGACCCCCAGCAGGAAAAAGCCGATCATGGGCAGCACCACCGCCAGGATGGCGTTGCGCTTGTCCTGGCCCAGGCTCACGCTAAGGGCGATGGCCAGCACGTAGATGTTCCACAGCAGGTGCACGAAGATGCCCACCATGGGCAGCAGCAGGGCGGCGGTGGTCACCTGGCTGTAGCACACCAGGCGCAGCACCAGGGAAAAGGGCGGGGCAGGGCGGCTCTTGCCCAGGATGCGCAGGGTGAGATGCACCGCCCCGCTGTAGATGGGCAGGAAGATCGCCGCCTGGATGAACATGCCCAAGATGCCCAGCAACAACAACGACATGCCGCCCGAGGACTCCACACTCCAGGCTATGGTGAACAGATAGCGGGCGAAAAACACCAGCAGCCACATGCCCACCGCGAAGCCCACCCAGCGGGGCCAGGAGGCGGCGGGCTGGGCCGAGAGGGCCCAGCGGGGCTTGGCCATGATGCCGTACATGGTGGAGAAAAAGGCCTTGGGACCGGCTCCGGGCACCTCCCAGGGCATCATGATGCCCGGCGGTGGAGGTGGTGGCGGCGGCGGGGTCTCGGGGGCCTCCGGGCCTATATGGGAGATCTCAGGCAAACGTGGGCTTCCTTTTCTCGAAGAAGGCGGTGATGCCCTCGGCGAAGTCGGGCTGGTCGCCCAGGCGGCACAGGCTCTGGCGCTCGTTCTCCATCACCGTTTCCAGATCGCCGAACATGGCTTGGTTGATCAGGGCCTTGGTCTGGGCCAGGGCGGTGGCCGGGCCCTTGGCCAGGCGCTGGGCCACGGCCAGGGCCTCTTCCAGCAGCGCCTCGGGCGCCACCACCCGGTTGACCAGGCCCCAGGCCTGGGCGGTGGGGGCGTCAATGGCCTCGGACAGCATGAAAAAGGCGCTGGCCCTTTGCAGGCCCAAGACCCTGGTGATGAGCGCGGTGCTGCCGCCGTCGGGGCTCACCGCGATGCGGATGTAGCCGGGGTCGAAGCGGGCCTTTTGGCTGGCCACCACGATGTCGCAGGACAGGGCCCAGCCGATGCCCCCGCCGCTGACCACCCCGTTGAGGGCGCAGACCACCGGCTTGGGCAGGCGGCGCAAGGTGCTGACCGAGCGGTGGAGCATTGCGGCCAGCTCGGAGAAGAAGATGCTGGGCTTTTCGCCGCTTTTCAGCGCCTTGGCCATCTCGCGCACGTTGCCCCCGCCGCTGAAGGCCGGGCCCGCGCCGGTGAGCACCAGCACCCGCACCGCCGGGTCGGCCCCCGCCTCTTCCAGGGCCTGGATGAGCTCCGGTCCGCTGCCGTAATCAAGGGGATTGAAGATTTGGGGCTGGTTCAGGGTGATCAGGCGCACCGGCCCGCGGTCTTCGAGCAACAACGTTTTGTATTCGGCCATGGCCTCTCCTCAAGCTATACTCTTTAAGGCCTTCAGCATAGGCCGAGCGTCCGGGGCCGTCAAGCTATGGCGGCCTTGCTAAAGCCGCTCACCTTTGTTAGCTTTGGGCCACCTATAACTTAGCGAGATGACTCATGCCCAAGGTGCTTTCCAGCCCCAAGCTGCCCACCGGCAAAGGGGGCGGCCGCCGCAGTTTCCGCCTTTCGCCCCTGGAGATAGGGGTGGCCATCCTGGTGGCCATGGGTGGGGTGTATCTGATCTACGTGCTCTTGAGCGGCCTGTTCGGGGGAGGGGTCGAGGCCCCCGCGCCCGCCGAAGGCCCCCTGGGCCAGGGCATCAACCCCGCCCGCCTGGACAAGGTGCTCAGCGCCGCCGAGGCCGCCAACCAGCGTATCAAGGACCTGGAGAAGCGCTTGTCCCAAACCGAGAAGCGCCTGACGCAAATCGGGGAGCAGGGCGGAGCCCCGGCCGCCGGAGGCAACGGCAACGGGAAGCTGGCCGCACGGGTGAACGCCTTGGAGAAGCAGCTGGCCGAGCTGCCCGCCGCCCCGGCGGGCAAGGGCAAGGCCACCAATCCCAAGCTGGCCTCGCGCGTGGACAAGCTGGAAAAGAGCCTGGCCGCCCTGGACAAGCAGAACCAGGAGCTGGCCAAGTCCCTGGGCGCGGCCCAGGGCACGCTGGGCCCCCGCGTGGCCCAGATGGAAAAATCCCTGGCCGAGATGGACAAGCAGAACCAGGCCCTGGCCAAGGACCTCAAGACGCTGGCCCCGGCCAAGGGCGAGGACAAGCTGGCCGCCAAGGTGGCCGAGCTGGAAAAGCGCCTGGAGGCCAAGAGCGCCCCCGCCCCCGCCAAGCTCGATGCGCGCCTGGCCTCCCTGGAAAAGCAGGTCAAGGATATGTCCCAGCGTCCCCCGGCCAAGGGTGGGACGGCTGCCGCCGCCTCGCCTGAACTGCTCCAGCGGGTGGAGGGTCAGGGCAGCGTCTTGGGTGGGCTTACCGCCACCATGGGGCGGTTGCAGCGCAGTCAGGAGCGCCTGGAAAAGCAGGTGGGGGCCTTGGCCGTGGCCGGGCCCGCGGTCAAGGGCGCGCCTTTGGCCTCGCCTGTGCTGGCCCAGCGCCTGAGCGGCCTGGAGAAGCAGATAACCGCCCTGAACCAGGCCCAGACCCGGCCGTCGCGCCAGGAACTGGACGCGGCCAAGCGCATCGCCTCCTTGGAAAAGGAGCTGGCCCAGGTTAGGAAGCAGGCCGCTGCCGCCGTCCAGGCCGACCCCAAGCTGAGCGCCCGCCTCCGTTCCCTGGAGAAACAAGTGGCCGCCGACAACAAGGATGAGAAGGTCGTAGACCGGCGCCTGGACCTTTTGGAGCAAAAGGTCTCCACCGTGGCCGCCCAGGCCAAGGCCAGGCCCGCTCCGGTGGTCAGTCCAGCCCCGCCGGTGGAGCCCAAACCGGTGCGCATCATACACGTGGTGCGCCCCGGGCAGACCCTCTACGGTCTGGCCCGCAGCTACGGGGTGAAGATGATGCAGATCAAGGAGTGGAATCCCCAGCTGGGCACCCGCGACAAGCTCTACATCGGGGAAAAACTGGCGATCGTGGTCAGGAAGTAGCCTTGACCGGCGGGGAGCTATGGCGCGAGATCGGCGGCCACCCGGCCCTGCGCGCCCTGGCGGACCTGGCCAAGGAGCGCGGGCAAGAGCTTTGGCTCTGCGGCGGCACCCTGCGCGACCTGCTGCTCCGGCGACGCCCCCCCGACCTTGACCTGGCCGTGAGCGGCGACGCCATGGCCCTGGGCCGGGCCCTGGCCGAGCGCACCGCGTCGCGCTTCGTTCCCCTGGGCCGCGAGTTCGCCACCTGCCGGGTGGTG
>Ga0180007_10003041_pt1 | contig 19136 bp, 18 predicted proteins | sample MM_PC_MetaG_FD_121122 | JGI IMG/M metagenome (GOLD analysis project Ga0180007, IMG submission 121122) | Groundwater microbial communities from the Aspo Hard Rock Laboratory (HRL) deep subsurface site, Sweden - MM_PC_MetaG | ecosystem: Environmental > Aquatic > Deep subsurface > Groundwater... | reverse complement strand
TGGCGCCCCCGGAAGGAATCGAACCTTCATTGCCGGTTCCGAAGACCGGAGCTTTATCCATTAAGCTACAGGGGCATGTGTTTTTGCTAGCGTATTTTAAAAGGGAACTCACCTTATGGCAAGCTCCCTTTAGAAGTTGGTTATTTATTCGGATCTTTTTATTGCATGAAAAAGAAGAAAGTGATAAAGTCCATTGCCTGTTTAATAAATACTACATAATGAAAACGGTAGCGCATTATATTGAAGATGGTTTCTTTAAAAGCTGCGGTGAATCAAATCGTCAACTTAAGACCCCAATGACCAGTCTTCTTTTGGCAATAGACGAGGAGGCAAGAACATTATTTTGTGAAGACCAGTTAAGTTTTTACGAAAAATTGATGCAAAGTATTCCGGAAGTCTTAGCACAGACGGCAGAAGATACGCTGGATGAAAATTCCCTCTCATATACGTAGAAGATGGGGAAGAATTTCCATACTCAACTACTCCAGAGGATGTAAGAGCAGCAATCGAAAAAGTTCGGAAGTTTTTAGGGCGCTTGAGGGTTAAGGAAAAATCCAATAAGTAATTTATTATGGAAATAGATATCGAAGCTATTAACGACCTCGAATATGACGAGTCTATCAGTCATGGTTTTGTAGTATTGACTGGTGGTAGAGAGGGGCGAAAAAGGGATGTGGAACTTACTTTAGATGATGAAGGTGGAGGTTATCCCGGACGGTTTCAGGGCCCTTATTTACGGAGGGAGGATATAGAAACCATACTTAAATTAAGGCAGGATTTGGTAAAGAGCTTGGTTTTGCAGCTAAGGTTGTCAGAGGAGAAGTTGTCTTTGGGGCGCGAGGGGTCAAAATTAGTTATTAGAAAGAATGTTCCTCAAGTAGTCAGGACAGACGATCAGGTTAAAACTTCTAGAAATGCTAGAATTCAAGAATGCGGGGACTTTATTGGTAATCGTGTTGGGCAAATACTGCAATCAAGAATAAGTGAAGAAGAGTTTAGGGGAAAGTTAAATGAGTTGCTACAGATGGATGGTTGGAAAAAAGTACTTGGTCTAAAAGTTGGGATTATATCGTCAGGTGATTTCGGAGAACAAAATTTAGGGCTTGCTAATAGCAGTCTTATACGGGAACGAAAGAATTTTATGGCGGAAGCAATGGACTTGGCAGATATGCAAGTTAGGCGATTTTTGGCAGATTTAGGTGAATTTACGAGGCAGTATGGTGAGGGTTTGCAAAAAGATTACCTCTTACGAACGGTTAAACAAGCTTGCTTGAGAATTGGAGTGCCTGCTTGTAGAACCAACGTAGATGAGAGAGTCTTAACAACAAGGCTTGCAATGAAATATTCCCTCGCTCATCTTGACAAAATGAGTTTTAGACTCTTTCGGCCTGACAATCGCGCCGCTCTCGATGCGTCGCGTGATACTAGAACAGAGGAGCTAGCGGTAGTTGATACCCCGGATGGTGAGAGTGATGGATATCTGCATAGGGGAGAATATGATAGGGTTATTCCGAAGGACTTTTTTTGAGGGTTGAAACCATTGCCATTAAAAAGCCCCCTTATCAGAAGGAGGCTTTTAAGCTTTTTCAAAGTGGACTCTCTATTTTTTCACCTTCTCATGCCACCAAGAGATTTTGATGAATTATCTCGTAAACGGCTTCATTCCCTGTTTTTTCGGGCCAGTATGCCCTCAAAAAACTAGGGGCATTGCAGATGTTTACTCAATAATTATCAAAATCTTCTGAGTTTTAATCTGATTGATATCTTCATTTTTTACTCTTTTTCAACTTTATTATGCCACCAAACCAAGAGTGGTGTCGCAACGAAGATCGATGAGTAAGTACCGACTAAGATACCGAGGATCAGTGCCAGTACGAAGAAGTGGATTGAGGCTGCTCCCCAGATGAATAGTGCGACTATTGTGAACAGTGTTGAGATCGATGTGTTGATTGATCTTGCGAGGGTTTGGTTCAGGGCGGCGTTTGCTGTGTCTTTAAATGTGTCGTAATCGCCGACTCTTAGGTTCTCACGGGTTCTGTCGAATACAACGATTGTATCGTGGACTGAGAACCCAATGATTGTTAGAAGAGCTGTGACAAACAGTGCGTCGACTTCTACTCCCATGAATTTGCCGAGGAGGACGAATATCCCGAGGATTATGATTGTATCGTGGGCTAGGGCCGCTATCGCGCAGAGTCCGAATCTCCATGGGCCGATTTTTGCCGGGACTTTTCTGAAGGCGAATGCGATGTAGAGAACTATCATTACGAGCGCCAGTCCGAGAGCTATTACCGCTTTCTTCTTGAGGGTTTCTCCGATTGTTGGGCCTACCGTTGTGAACCTGACTTCTTCGAGAGTTCCGTAGTTTTCTTCGAATTTGCTCAAAATATATTCGTGAGTTTCTTCTGAGATGTGTTTGATTCTGATGATAAAGCTGCCGTCTCCCGTTTCCACTATTAGCGGGGTTCCGAACTCAATGGTGTCATCCGGGTTTCCTGAAAGCATTACGCTTTCTTCTCCCGTTATTTCCATTTCTGTGACTTCGGATAGGGTAGGGCTCAGTAGCTCTCCTTCGACGTTTGCGAGTGTTTCTGAGAGGTTGCTAGTAGTGATTTCTTCTTGGTCGAATTTAACCTCCATCAAGGTTCCTCCCGTGAAGTCCAATCCGAGGTTTAGGCCGAATAGAGGTATGGCGATGAGTGCGATTGCGATTAGTACTCCCGAGAATGTTGCCCAAAGTTTGGATTTTCCGATGAAGTCGAATTTGAATGGTTTTCTTTTCTTATTTATTCCGAATAAAAAGTCGCTTTCCAGAGCTTTTTTACCAACCGTGCTTCTCAAGAATGTTCTTGTAATTGTGATTGCTGTGAACATTGAGATCAAAATACCGAGTGCCAAGTTGAAGGCGAATCCTCTGATGATTGATGATCCGAAGTATAGAAGGATTGCACAGGTGATTAATGATGAGAAGTTTGAGTCTCTGATTGAGTCCCAGGCTCTTGTGAAACCTGTTTCTATTGAGAGAGCGTAAGGTTTTCCGGCTCTAAGTTCTTCTTTTATTCTTTCAAAAATCAAAACATTGGCATCTACAGCCATTCCGATAGAAAGAATTACACCTGCAATACCCGCTAAAGTTAGGGTGAGAGGGCTTGCAAATACAAATGTCAGGAAGAAAAGCACAAAACATGCGATTAGGAATGAAACGGACTTTTCTCCACCTGAATCTGAAGACTTGAGAATTGCCGCCACTACTCCTCCAAATATGAATAGAGCGATGAGAATTGCGAGAGGCAGAGGCAGGGCGATCTTGATTGCGAACAGAAGTATGATTGCGTAAATAATGAGTGCGATGTTGGCCAGAAGCCCCGGAAGTCTGTAGTAGAGGAGCAAGTATAGCCCAAGTATTAATAGGCCGATGATGCCGGCTTTTACGCTTGTTGCGAGCGCCTCTGCGCCAAGGGATGCTCCTATCGTGTATTGTCCGGACAAGACGATAGGTGCAGGTATTGCACCTGTGTTCAAATCTCTTGCCAGCGCTGATGCTTCTTCAACTGTAAAGTCTCCCGTTATTTGGGCCGATCCTCCTGTAATTTTTTCTCTTACCGTCGGGGCTGAAATAAGGTTTCCTCCTACAAATATTGCGAGAGGTTTGTCAACATTTGCCGCTGTTAATTTCTCGAACAGTTCCGCTCCTTCATCGTTAAACAGAATCGATACATAAGGCATGTATGCTTGTGTGAACATGACATCTGCGCGGACGAAGTGTTCTCCCGTTAATTCTGTTTCAAGCCAAGGATCGGGAAGGGTCTGATAGATTATTTTGTTGAGGGCGTATTTTTCGACAGTTACTTCTTCTGATGTTGCTCCTTTGATGTCTGTGACTTGGATGATGTGGTAGCCGAATTTGGTTTCCACTATTTCCGAGGTTTTGCCGATTTCCAGGTTGAAGGCCGCTTCTTCGAATTCAGGAACCATTTCTCCCGGTCCGAAGAACCCAAGATCTCCTCCCGCGGTTGCGGTTCCAAGATCTTCCGAGTACTCTTCTGCGAGGGTCGCGAAGTCTTCGCCTGATTTGGCTTTTTCCAAAACTTCTTCTGCGAGGGCTTTTGCTTCTTTTTTGGTTCTGTCGGAAACGAGTGCGGATTCATTCCAGCCTATTAGGATGTGGCTGGCTTTAACTTCTTTGTCTATGGAGCCTGTTTCTGTGACGAATTGGTGGTCTGTTACTTCGAGTAGGAAGTATCCTTCAAGGTCTACTATTTCTCCTGTCCAGTCATATGTAAGGCCGTCTACTCCTTCTATGAGTTGAGTTGCGATGTCGCCCGGTTCAAGTCCGCTTATGTAAGACTGAAGATCAGGTGCGATTTCTTCGAGTGGTGTTAGGGCTTGAGAAGTTGAAATTACTACTGTTGGGTAGGCTAATTCTTCTTCCGATCCCACAGATTCGAAGTCTTCACCTGCAAGGATTCTTGCGAGTGCCACTTCGGCGGATTGTCTGCGTTCTTCTTTTTGGCCTTCATCTATTGTTTCAGCTTTTTCTTTGAATTCAAGTTGGATGGTTTTTCCGACTGTTGCTTTTGCTTCTTCGATATCCTTTATACCCGCCAATTCAACAACGATATGGTATTCATCGGCTATGTGGGACATGTAGATATTCGGTTCAGAAACTCCGAGTCCGTTTACACGCCTGGTGATTACTTCTTTGACACCTTCAACTATTGATTCTTGATCTGCAGATTCGACTTTTCTGAGGTCGATTTTGTAGTCGAGTTGGGTTCCTCCTTGGAGGTCGAGTCCGAGGTTAATTTTTGTTTGGGAAAGAAACTCTGATCCCGAAGGGAGAAACTTCGATTGGTATTCGTAAGGTATGCTTACAAATCCGAGAACGGTGGCCATTACGAAGATTGCAATTAGTTGCCAGGTTAGGAACTTTTTCATGTTTTATTTGGTTAAGTATTTATAAAATTTATGAATTTGCGAGTTGTCGGTCGAGCTGTTCGTTATTTCCTTCTCCGGATCTGCCGTAATCGTCTGCTAACTTGACTACATCGTCAAGTTCAGGGGTGGAAACCTCGAAGATTTCGCTGTCTTCGATCCCTTCTGCGCGGTGAATCATACCGGGTGTTACGTCGAACTTATCTCCCGGGTTTAATATTGTTTCTTGAAGATTGTCTTCCGATTCTCCGTGGATCATTTTTACTTGTCCGGAGAGGATGTATTGAGTTTCCAGTTTTTGTTTGTGGTATTGGAGGGAATATCTGTGGCCTTTCTTGATTTTCAGGATTTTTCCGGCGTATTTCTCGGTTTGGGCGAACCAGATTTCTTCTCCCCAAGGTTTCGGTTTTCTTTCTACTTTCATTTTGATTTTCCGCTAAAAATAAGCGGGTAACAATTTACCTTAGGGAAGGGAAAAATGAAAGGAGTTTTTATTCCGGAAGCTCTTTTGCGAGCTTAGATTCTTTGTCTTGGATCACTTCTATTCGTGTTTTTTGTTCTCCTCCTGACTGGACTGTTCCTTCCGCCAGCCCGAGGGCTTCAAGCAATTCGATTCGTTCTTTGTTGATTTTTTGGATTTTTTTGAAAGCTTTTTCTTTTTGTTTGATAGGGCCGAACCTTACTTGCGGTTCCAGGTTTTCTACTTTTCTGTCGAGGGAAACTAGGCGGGAGCGAAGTTTGTATGGGTTTTCCGGGAGGGGCTGTGTTCGTTTTTCTCTTGGGTCGGGGTAGATCGGCTCTTGGGCAAGTTCCTGTGTTTGGGTTTGGCTTTCTTTGATTACTTCTTGTTTTTGGGCCTCTTGTTCTTGCTGGATTGGTGCGACTTCTGCCGGTGGTAGCGTTCCCAATACATCAAAATGGAAGAAATTTTCTATTTGTGTTTTGATATTTTCTTGATTAGTAGGGTTTTGTATGACTATATTTTTTGAAAAAAGTGTTGTTCCATTATTGTTTTCGTAAACCCCTTCGATTTTGAAGGTATTTTGTTCAAGTGGAGTTATAGTTAGGTCTTGCCATGGTAGCTGATTTTGAACAGCCGATCTCACGAGTTCATTTGTTTTGTATGACTGACTTGGAGTCTCCTGTGATTGTAGTTCCGGGGTGTTATTCACGAAATCAGGTTCTAAGATATTGTATGATTATACCTTAAAACGGGTTTGGTTTCAAGGGTTTTATCGAGAAAAAGACCTTCCGCTAATTGCTATTTTTTGAGCTTCTTCACGTTCTGGCTCTCTGATAATGGACAAACCAGGATTTCTGAGCCTGTATTTACTATTACGGTGTTTTGGATGCCGAGGATGCTCAATTTTTTGTCATTTTCGTAGTTGTAGATCAGGTTGCCTTCCGAGTCGACTGTTTGGACTGGGCCTTTTGTGACGTTTCCTTCTTTATGGAGTTCTTTGAATAAAGTTTCCCAAGTTCCGATGTCGCTCCAGCCGAGTTCGGCGGGGAGGATTCTGACTTCTTCCGGTTCAAGCTTCTCCATTATGGCGTAGTCGATTGAGATTTTTTCGCACTGTGGATACTCGGTTTCGATTGAGGTTGGATCTTCCTGCATTTTCATTAGACGATTGTATGTGTCCGGTAAGTGCTTTTGATATCTATCCAGTATGTCTGAGATGCGCCAGACGTAATATCCGGTATTCCAGAGGTAGTTTCCGGACTCAATGTATTGTTTGGCTGTTTCAAGGTCGGGTTTTTCTGTGAATTTTTTGAAAGCTTTAACGGGGTTTCCGTCGATTTCCTCGAGAGTTTCTCCGATTTCCACATATCCGAAGTTTACGTTCGGTTCGCGAGCTTCGACTTCGACGATGTTGAGGGTATTGTCGCGTAGGGCGAGTTTTTCTGCCGCCTTAAGTTTAGTGGCGAATTCTTCTTTATCTTGAACGAGATGGTCGGCGTAAACTATTGCCATAACCTCATCAGGATGATCTTTCCCGATCATTGCTGCTGCGAAGCCGATACAAGTTGCGGTGTCGCGGAGGGCGGGTTCGGTTAGGATGTTTTCGCGAGGGATTTGGGGGAGTTGCTCCTCGATGTATGGGACATATTTTTCGTTCGTTGCGACGTAAATGTCTTCCGGCTGTAAGAATTCCAGGCGCTCTGCGGCTTCTTGAAGCAGGGTTTTGTCTGAGGTTAAGCTTTGGAATTGTTTGGGTTTTTCTTCTGTTGAGAGGGGCCAAAGTCTGGTTCCGGCGCCTCCTGCGAGGATTACTGCTTTCATTTAGTGAATAGTTAATAGTCTATAGTCTGTAACTGTTGGTGTTTCCGCTGCGCGGAAACGGCTTGATTGATAGTGAGGGTGCTGGCCTTCGGCCGCAATGTGGTGTTTTGCTGTCGCAAAACGGCTTTTTAGATTTTAATGCAAAACTGAAAGATGGGCAGGGGAAAGGGATTGACAGGGCTCGGATATCGTATATAGTTATTGCCTTGTAATATTTTTATGGAAGATTTATTTGATAAAAAAATACCGTTTCGAGAGATTGATCAAGCTATTGCGCAGGAGGATCTGCGAGGCATGTCTGTGCAGGTTTGTACTGTTCGTCAAAAGAACATGGAGGATATTGCGCTTGGGAATGTTTTTTGGCTTCTGCAGGCGGCGAAGGCGCGTAATCAGGGGGCTGAGGTTGTTGTGACGGATTTTTATGATAAACAGGGTTCCGATAATCAGGGGATAAGGGATTTTATGGATTTAATTGGGATGAAGGATGTTGAACTTGAGCGTGCTGAAGATGTTCCTCGCGATATGGATGCTTGGAGGAGATTTTGTGATTTTGTGAATGAGAATCCGGATGAAAGTATGGAGATTGCCGGGACTGTTAAAGGTGTTCGAGATTGTGTGGAAGGAGTTTTGAAATCTGATCAGGTTTGTCCTCAGGGAGATGAATTCAAAAGATTTATAGAAGAGTTTTCTGTTTGGGTTCGGAATATTAATTCAGGTATGTTGCAGTGGTTTCATCATGAGGTGGAAATGACAAGATTTTCGAAGGCTGCTTGCGCTGATTCCGATAAACAGTTTTGGCAATTTGAGTTGCCGATAAATAATGAATATCGTGGGAAATACGATAAAGATGGTCTTATTAGTCATTTTAGATTAAAGGATTTGCCGGAGAAGTTGGCTTTGGGGGAGAAGTTAGAAGGGTTTGACCCTGAAACTGCTCGAGAATATGCAGCTTTTTATAGGCGGATTCTGGATGATTTATTAAATGTATTGGGAGATTACTGTCAACGATTTGGAATTTGTGGTGAAGGATATTGTCTCCAGGCGCTTATGAAGATTGATCCCGGGTTGGCGGTTATTCATGCATTTAACTCGGATGATAATGCGCTTTGTTGTGAAACAGAGTGTCTTATGGATGGTAAATCGGTTGATAGAATTGCAGAGGTTGTGACTGTTGTTTTGAAAAATGATTCTAGTTCGGAAAGCTTGGTTCGGCTTACTCCGATTATTCGTGGTGTTAATAATGAATTAGTAGAGGATAATGCGCAGAAAGAGCTGGTGGAATTTAGAGATTTTCTGGTGAATTATATTGAGAAAGGGGGGGGTGCTATAGATGATGTTTGTAGATTTTGGATTGGGTTTGTTGAGAGTGCGATTACATGGTCTCTTAGTTTTCTGATAGATAATCCTGTGATTAATAGAATTGTGGCCTCTGATGACGTTTCCGAGAGTATGTGGGCTCAGATAAGTAATTTTTATAAAAGTATATTGTTTGATATGAATAAGGATCATCCTTTAGGTTTATTTGATGCTCCTTTGTTTCAGAGAATCCTTTCTGAAGTTGAGCCTGTTTTTATTATGGAGTTTGTTGATCAGTGGTGTACTCGTCGTGGTCTTCAGTGTTATATGGAAAAAGATGTAAAAGTAGGTTCTTTGCAGTTTATTGAAAACCTTTTGAACTATTGTGAGCAAAATTCTTGCACTCCGCATGACAATTGGGTTAATGCTGTTAGGGATCAGTTGAATCAATTTAGAAATAAAAAACAAGGTTATACATGTGATGTTTTGGAAGAAGAGCAGGAAGAAATATCTGAGGAATCTAAGGTCTCTGAAGAGAAACCAGATGAATGGCTTGATTTATATGATGAATATGCGGATGAGTATGATGATTAGATCAATCCTTCTCCCATTTCCTTTCCTCTTTTTACCTCAAGTAGTTTCAACACTGTCGGCCCAATAGCCGACAGCCCTTTTCCTTTGTGCAATTTGTATTTCTGATCAGAAATCAACGTGCATAACACAGGATTCAACGAATGTGCGGGCATGTCTGAGCCGTCAGGGTACTTCATTTGATCGGCGTTGCCGTGGTCGGCGGTTAGCAAGATTTCGTAATCGTGTTTGAGGGCTGCAGGTATGATTTTTGCGAGGCATTTATCTAAGTGTTTGCAGGATTCGATAGTTGCTTTCAGATCTCCGGAGTGGCCGACGAGGTCGCCGTTGGCGTAGTTTAGGGCGACGAATCCATACTTTTCTTTGGCGATTTCTTTGCAGGCTTTGTTGGTGACTTTGGAAGCGCTCATTTCCGGTTTCTGCGCGTATGAAGGGACTTTTGGAGAGGGGATTAATATGCGATCTTCTAACGGGTAAGGTTCTTTGTCTTGTGAGTTGAAGAAGAAGGTTACGTGGGCGTATTTTTCTGTTTCGGCGATTCGGAGTTGCGGGATTCCTTTTTTTGATAAAATTTTCCCGAGGTTTTCTTTGACGAACGGTGCGGGGAAGGCGACCGGGGCCAGCTTGCTGTACTCTCCGCAGCAGATGAATACGAGGTGTCCGACTCTTTTTCGGGTGAAGCCTTTGAACTTGGGGTCGACGAATGCCTGGGTGAGTTGTTTGGCCCTGTCTGTTCTGAAGTTCCAAAAAATCACCGAGTCACGGTTTTTGATCCTTCCATCCGGGTTAATTGCCATCGGTTTTAGGTAATAATCGGTCTCTTCTCCTCGTGCATATGCGTTGTCAATTGCTTTCAGTGGATCTTTTTCTGAAATTCCTTTTGCTTTTGTGAAAAGTTCATAGGCTTTTTGAGTTCTTTTCCAATTAGTGTCGCGATCCATGGCGTAAAAGCGTCCGACTATTGTTGTTATTTCTCCGTATCCGAATTTTTGGATCTTACGAATATACTTTTTAGCGGATCTTTCCGGAACATCGCGTCCATCTGTTATTGCGTGAATAAAAACTTTGTTCAGTCCATGCTGTTTTGCAAGTTCCAGGCACGCAAAAAGATGATTTAAGTGCGAGTGGACTCCTTCATCGGAAATCATGCCGATCAGGTGCAGTGCTGTTCCGTGTTTTTTGCAGTTTTTGATTGCTTTTAAGAGCTCTTTGTTTTTGAAGAAGTTCTTGTTGTGAATCTCGCGATTAATCATTTCCAAAGATTGCCAGACGACTTTCCCCGCGCCCATTGTGAAATGGCCGACTTCGGATCCTCCCATCGAGCCTTTTGGCAGGCCTACCGCTTCTCCGTGGGCTTTCAGTTTCACAGTCGGATACTTCTTGCGCAAACTCTTCTCAAACTTCATATTTGCAAGTTCTATTGCGTTTCCGGGGCCTTTCTTTGCATATCCGAACCCGTCCAGAATGATCAGGAGAACTTTGTTCATATTGCGAGGCTTAGGTACCATGCGAGAATTTTTTCACCCAAAAATATTGTCAAAAATGTTCCCATAACCAAGAATGGTCCGAGGGGCACTTTTTCTCCCAACTGTTTCTTGCCTGTAATTAAAATCGGTACGCTGAAGACGGATCCTATCAAATAGCTCAAAACGAGTGCGACAAGTGTCAGTTGCCAACCGAGAACAGCTCCCATTAAGGCTCCTATTCGTATGTCTCCCGCTCCGACCCATTTTCCTTTTGAAATTATTATTTGAATTAAGAAAAAACCGATTCCGATTGCTACTCCGAGTAGTGCGGATGTAAATGATGGTGTGTTTGGCAGTAATGTTCCGATTAGGGCCAGTATGATTGCGGGAACGAGTACGAGATCTGAGATCTCCAGATATTTTAAGTCATAAAAGAATGTGAAAATCAGTGCAAGACTGATTAGGAGATAGAAGATTGTTTCGGGGGTCTGGGCTAGAGTGGCTACAGGGAATTTCAGGTAGATAAGCACAAAAATTATACCTGTTAATATCTCGATTATCGGGTAAAGGGCTGAGATTTTTTTATTGCAAAATCTGCATTTGGCGCGGTTCCAGAAATAGCTTAAAACCGGGACCATGTCTCTTGCTTCCAGGTTTTTTTTGCAAAAGATGCAGTGTGAGCGGCCAAGGAAGATTCCGCTTTCCGATTTGCGGATTCGGGGTATCAGCATGCTTAAAAAGCTACCGAATGCGATTCCCAGTGCGAAGATGATTGGAGTGAGCATGTTTTTTGTTTTAGAGAGTAGATTGTTTTTTGTATTAGTTTGGTACTAAAGTAACGCGTTGTATTTCTCTGCTGCGAGAGAGCCTATTGCGCTGTTTTGGTCCAATGTGTAGGCGATTTTGTAGTTTTGTTTGGCTTCTTCCAGGTTGTCTTGCTTCTCATACATGGTTCCGAGGTTCAGGTAAGCGGCTGCGAGGTTGGGGTCTAATTCAAGTGCTCCTTTGAGGTAGGTTTCAGCTTCTTCATAATCTTCCATTGCAGTTAAGACCCATCCTTTGAGGTTATAGCTCATCGCTGTTTCCGGGTGCGAGTCCAGTGCCCATTCTGCGAGCTCGAGAGCGTGTTCATGGTTGCCAAGGAAGTCCAGGTTGAGCCAGATAGGTCTTATGAAGTTATTTGCATCTTCATCGTTGAGTTTGAGGATTTGTTCGTAATTTCTTGAAGCTGATTCGTAATCTTCGAGGAGGAAGTAAATTTCCGCGAGTTTCTGATAGACTTGGACTTGCGGCTCAAATCCGTACAAGAGTGACAGTTCCAGGTAAGTTATTGCATCTTCATGGCGGTCTTGGCCGAAGTAGGCGAGTGCCAAGAAGTAATTGGTTTCCGGTTTGGTAACATCAAGTTCTATGGCTTGTTCGAAGGCTGACGCGGAGTCTTCGTATTGTCCGAGGCTTAAGTATGTGTATCCGAGCAGTGTCCAGGCGTCGCGATAGCTTGAGTTTTCTCCGAGAACTTCATAGAGAGTTGCCTTGGCAAGCTGCCACTGTTTAACTTCCGTGTAGGCTTGTGCGAGTAGTGTTTTTAGGTGGGTTTCTTGTCCTCCTTCTTCCAGATCGTATTCTTCAAATGCTGACAAGAATGGCTCTGCTTTTTCATCTTCTATTTCTTCAAAAAGTTGTTGACTGCGGTCGTATTCCGAGTCGTATGCGTAAAGAAGCGCTTTGTAATAATTAAGATCGCTTGATTCTTTGCTTGATCCGTCTATCGTTGCGCGAGCTTCTTCAAATTTTTCGAGGTGGATATAATTTTGGGCGATTCCTATAATTGCTTCCGAGTTATCAGGGCTTCTTTCCAAGGCTTTTTCGTAATTCGAGATGGCTTTTTCGTAATCTTTCAGGTTTTCGTAGACTGATCCTATGAGTAAGTATGGTTCCGGGGAGTAGGGTTTTTCTTGTGATGCGAGATTAAATTCTGTGATTGACAAGGAGTAATATCCGTTTTCGATTAAAAGCTGACCTTTTTCGATTCTTTCTTCGTAAGATGAATCTGTTTTTATTTTAAAGGTATCCTTGTTTATTTCTTCTGCGGAAAAAATGTTTGTGAGTAGTTCGGGTGCATTTATAAAAAGAGAGGCCGCGACCAGTCCTACTGTGAGTAAGATCAAGGTTAGAACGGCAAGAATTATTTTTTTCATTACTGATTACTGATTACTAATTTCTATCTGCTCCCTCAGATTATACGAGTTTAAATGGCATATCGCAATTGCGATTGCGTCGGCGGCGTCATCAGGTTTGGGAGGGGAGGGGAGGTGTAGGATCAGTTGAACCATTTTCTGGACTTGTTGTTTTTCCGCTTGTCCGTTTCCGGTTACCGCGCATTTGATTTCCGTCGGTTTGTATTCCGATACGGGGACTTTTAGGCGGGTTAGAGTGGCGATGATTGCACCTCTGGCTTGTGCGACTTTTATTCCTGTTGTTATGTTTTTTACGAAAAAAAGTTCCTCGATTGCGGCTACATCTGGTTGGTGTCTTTTTACAAGTTCTTCGATGTCTTCACAAATCTGGGCGAGACGGGTTGCGTTGTCGTATTTAGGCTCTGTTTGAATGATGCCAAAATCTATCGGGTCGAGTTCCTCGTTCTCCGATTTTATCAATGCGTAACCTGTGGTGGCTGTCCCGGGATCTATGCCAAGAATGAGCATGCTGGCTGGTGGCTTATCGGATGTGGTTTAGTATGATTGTTGGATTTTTCCTTCTTCCGAATAGAGCCTTGAATACATGACTTGTATCTTCCGGTGTGTGGGGCAGGGCTCCGGGTCCTATGATTCCTCTTTCTTCGTTGTCTCTTAATGTTGCCAAGAGTTTTTTTCGATGTGTTTCATCGAATAATTGAGGGTCTGCGCCTAATTGGATGAGGTTTTCGTCTGTTAACTCTGGTCTGTCTAAGTATGATTCGGGTAACGTCATGGTTAATTAGAGTTTTTCGGTAGGTGCCGGTGCTGTTGAGTTTGTTTTTTTTCGTACTAATTCCATTGCGTCTTTTAAGTCTTCTCCGATTGTTGCTTCCCATGAATTATCATCATGTCTTGGTGGTGTTCTTCTTGCTCCTATTGCTTTTCTTTCTGCTCCCCATTGTTTATCTAACAGGTCTTCTATGTCTTCAGTTGCTCCCATGTTTTTTTGGTTAAATTATTGTTTGGGGGGTGATTTTATCATGCCCTTACCGTTGAAAGCAACTTTCTGTTTTTGCCGGCGTTTACTATGACGATCTTGTCGCCTTTGAGGGTTAGGTTTTGCTTCTTGAGGAGTTTGAGTACGGTTGATTCGAGGTTGTTTTTATCTTTTGTGATTTCTTCTGAAACAAGAATTCTGTTGAGGCCCCAAACCATTGCGAGTTCTCTTTTAACATTTTCGCAGCAGACGATAGTTATCAGGTTGGTCATCGGGCGGTATTTGGTGATTTGGCGGGCTGTGTAGCCTGATTCTGTGACGATTATGATGTGTTTGGCATGGATATTGTTGGCCAGGTTAATGGCGTTTAGGCAGGTTGCGTCTGTGGTTGAAAGTCTGCTGTTTTCTGTGAGTGTCGGAAGGAGGAATGGACGTTTTTTTAGCTCTTTTTCTGTTGCGCGGGCGACTGATGCCAGGGTTTGGACAGCTTTTAAAGGATAATCTCCGACTGCGGTTTCGTTGGAAAGCATGAACGCGTCCGCTCGATCAAAGATTGCGTTGGCTGCATCGGAAATCTCCGCTCTGGTTGGGCGTGGATTATGGATCATTGATTGAAGGACATGTGTGGCGACGATTACGGGTTTGGCGTGTTCATTGCACATGTGGACTATTTCCTTCTGGTAGATTGGGACTTGTTCTGCTGGGATTTCCAGGCCGAGGTCTCCTCTTGCGACCATGATCACGTCTGCCGCTTCTATTATTTCTTCCAGGTTGGCGATGGCCTCTTTTCTTTCGATTTTGGCGATGATCTTTGTATCTTTTTTGGCTTTTTTGATGTGGCGGCGGAGGGTTTCTATATCGCTTGCGGATTTCACGAATGATAGAGCGATATAATCGATGTTGTTTTTGAGGCCGAATCGCAGGTCTTTCAGGTCTTTTGCGGTTATTGACGAAGCTTGAATTTCTCCTGTTGGGACGTTTATTCCTTTGTTGCTTTTTATGACGCCGTTGTTTTCCGCTTTTGCTATGATTTTTGTTTTTGTTCTTGAAAGCACTTGAAGCTCGATCAGTCCATCGTCAATTAGCAGAATGTCTCCTCTTTTTACTTCCTGAGGGAGTTTTTTGTATTGAAGAGGGATCTCGTTTTTTTGAGGCTTGAGGGCGGTTAGGGTGATTTTTTCGTGCTTTTTCACCTTAATTCCGTCCCCGGGGACGATTCCGGTTCTGATTTTCGGGCCTTGAAGGTCTTGAAGAATGGCGACATTGTAACCTGTTTTTTTGGAAGCTTTTCTCAGGTTGGTTATCAGTTTCTGATGATGTTTGTAAGTCCCGTGTGAAAAGTTAAGTCTGGCGACATCCATCCCGGACTGAAGCATTCTTTCCATAAGGTAAAGCTCATCGGAAGCCGGGCCGAGGGTTGCGACTATTTTGGTGCGCTGTGGCATTTTTTTCTAGATTATAGATCATAGACTCTAGACTCTAGAGAATGATCTTGCATTTTATTTTTGGTTGAGCTAATTTTACCTCCTGTTTTGATATTTAACAAATTTAATGGACAAGATTGACAAAGTTGTTGTGTTGGTTGAAGAGGGTTATTATCAAAGAGAGGTGATTGCAATGCATTTACAAAGATCTGAGTTTCAATGTTTAGTTGCCTGAATATCCTATAGATAGAGTTAGTATTAAGTTGCAGAAGGCGGCTTTGTTGATAATGGGTTTTTGCAAGGAAGAAGCTATTACAGATCGTGCCAGAGAAATTGTTAGGATAGCTGTTGAAACCGGAAGAGTGAAAATTTTGGTTTCTGCATTAATGGATGAAGATGCTGCAAGTGCGTGTTTGCCTGAGGGGATTGATTTTGATGATACTATCGTTTTCTTGCAGAGGGCGCATGGACTTTTTGAAATGGATTATGCTTTAAGTCAGTTGGGGGTTATTGAAGAAAGTGAGTTGAGAGAGCTTGGTTTTGATTTTTAATTTTTAATTTAAATAAAATGTCTAATCTAAAAGTGCTGGTATTGGATCATGGCAAAATTGATTCTCCTGAAAAGGAAACTCCTCGTGTAGGTCGAACTACGGCTTGGCTTTTAAGTAATAATCACGTTGAGGCTGAGTTTTTGAGTGAGATTGAAGGTGATTTGGCTGCAAAAATTAGAGAATATAGTGTTGTTGTCGCTGAAGTTCTTGATGAAAATGGGGATTTGTGGGGGTTGGGCTGTAATGCGCTTAGAGAGGCTGTTTCTGCAGGTGTGGCGCGTGTGATTATGTCTTCTTACAAGAAGCCCGTTCTTGAGCGTAAAGCTGAAGAGGACAGAGAGTTTTTGTCACTTTTCCTAAATAGTGTTGTTTATGAAGGAAGAGGGATATTTGCGGTTATTGATGCGATTGAAGAGGCTGTAAAAACGCAGACTACTTAACCGTAACACTCTTAGCCAAATTCCTTGGCATATCCGGGTTATTTTCCCTTAAAATTGCCAGTTGGTAGGCGAGGATTTGGATTGGGATAATGCTGATTATCGGGGAGGCCATTCCGGCGTCGGGAACTTTTATCCAGAAGTCGAAGTTTTCATTGTTCTGTGGGGAAACTCCTATGATGTAGCCGCCCCTCGCTTTGACTTCGATTGCGTTTGAGAGGGTTTCTTGTTTGGTGTGATCGTTGGCAATAAGTGCTATGCAGGGAGTTCCTTCCGAGATCAGGGCGATTGGGCCGTGTTTTAATTCTCCTCCTGCGAATCCTTCCGCGTGGATGTATGAGACTTCCTGGAGTTTGATGGCTGCTTCGAGAGCCATTGGGTAATTGAGGTCTTTTCCGATGATGTACATGCTTTCGACGTCTTTGATTTTTTCTGCGAGTTTGCGGATGTACTGTTCGTATCTTGGGTTGAGCATGTCGTTGATTTGGCTGGCGGTTTCTACCAGGAGCTTCTTGCCTTCATCAAGTTTTCCGGCGCAGGCGTAGGCGAGGAGTTCAAGGATTGCTATCTGGGAGGTTGTGGCTTTGGTTGAAGCTACAGCTTTTTCCGGGCCGGCTTTGATCGGGATAACTATGTCTGAGATTCGGGCCATTGTTGAGGATTCGACATTTACGATTGAGACGATTTTTACTCCTTTTTTCTTGGCTTCCTCGATCGCTTCGAGTGTGTCGGCCGTTTCTCCGCTCTGGGAGATTGCGATCATTAAGGATTTATCGGTCATGAATGGCAGGAATGAGCCGAATTCCGATCCGAACATGAAGTTGATGTGTTTCTTGGCGATATGCGAGAAAAGGTATGTTCCGACCATTCCGACTTTTCCGGCTGTTCCGCAGCCGATTATGTAGGTTCCGAAAGCTCCGTTGATTGCCTGGGCGACTTCTCGGATGAGGTCGTCGTCTTGGTTGATTGCCCGGGCGAGTGTCTCTTTTTGTTCGGTTATTTCTTTGAGCATGAAGTATTCGAAATTCCCTTTTTCCGCGCTTTGTTCGTCCCATTCGATCTCCACTATTCGTTTTTCGATCGGTTGATCCGTTTTTAGGTCAAAAAATTTCACACCATCATTGAGTACGACCATCTGTTCGTCGTCGAGGTACATTACATTGTTGGTGTGCTTCAAGAATGCGGGGATGTCGGAGGCGATGAAGTACTCCTTGTTTTCCTTGTTGATTCCGACGATCAGTGGCGAGCCTCTTCTGGCTGCGACTATCTTGTTTTCGTCTTTGGTGATTGCGAGGAGTGCGTATCTTCCTTCGGCTTTTTCCAGTGCGAGTTTGAAAGCCTCCTCAAGCCCTTTATCGATGTTTTCTTCGATTAAGTGAGCGAAGACTTCTGTATCTGTTTCAGATGTGAATTTGTGGCCTTTTTCTTGTAGTTCTTTTCTGAGTTCCAGGTAGTTTTCCAAGATGCCGTTGTGGACGATTGTGACATCCATGTTTTCTGTTGTGTGCGGGTGGGCGTTTGCTTCCGTTACGCCGCCGTGAGTTGCCCAGCGAGAGTGTCCGATTGCGATGTGGCTTGGTTTTTCTGTGAGTTCCGGCCTGAGTTCGTTTGCATCTGAGATTTTTCCGACGTGTTTTTCTATAATTGTTTCTCCGTCCTCGTTTTTACAAACAATTCCCCAGGAGTCGTAACCTCTGTATTCGAGTTTCTTCAGACCTTCGAGTACGAGTTCTCCTGCGTTATCTTTCGGGCCGAAATAGGCGAATATTCCGCACATTGTTGATTAGTTGTAGGAAGTAGTTGTAGTGGTAGTAGGCGAGGAGGATTTTAGGGGAAAAGGGGGTGGATTGCAAATAGGGTTTTTGGTGTGATAAGGTCTGTATATATTTTTAACTTATAATTATGAGTGAAAAAGAGCCTGTGCAGGAAGAGGGGAATGATGGTGAATGCCATGATTATGCTGCGATAGATAGATCTTGTTTTAGGAGTGTTGTTCCCGGTCCTGCTGTTTACAAAAGAAAAATTCTTAAGGTGAGCAAAGTCAGAAAGCCTGATGAAGTCAACCAAGGTTAATAGTTGGTTTGCAGATGATGAGTTTCGTGTTATGGTTTTGGTTGTATGGTAAAAGAATCTATGGAAAATTGGGATGTTGAGGGGCTTTCGCTCGATGATATGATTTCTGAACTTGCTTCTTTGACCGAGATTGATAAAGACCATGTTCGTGAAAGACTTGATGCGGTTATTTCCAGGGGTTGCAATCTTGATGTTGGTTCCTGGGCTGTTCGCTCAGTTGGAGACCAGCGTTTTGATGTGAGTTTGATTAGGCCTGGGATGAAAGACCTTTTATATTCTTTTAGGGTTGTTCCTTGTAGGGTATGGGATCCTGAAAGTGAGGAAATGGTAGACTCTATGACCTTAAATAGTGCTGATCATGGGATGAAGCCTGAATGTATGCAGGTAGGTAGATAATTGATACTCGGGTAGCATTTGACTATACTTCGACAATACAGTCTTTTAGCTCTTTTTGTGCTTTTGTGAAGTTTTCGAATTTGTCGCGAAGTACTCCCATATCTTCGATTCTGATTCCGAACTTGTTTGGCAAATAGAGTCCCGGTTCAACGGTCATAACCATTCCTTCTTTGATCTTTGATTTAGATTTTTCAGCTAGGCTGGGGGATTCGTGAATATCTAGCCCGATTCCGTGGCCCAGTCCATGTGTGAAGTATTCTGAATCGATTATTTTTGCGGCCAGTTGCCAGGCTTTGTGGCCTGTTATTCCGGGTTTGAGCTTCCGAATTGCGTTTTTTTGGGCCTGGAGGACTGTTTGGTAAGCTTTTTCTTGCTCGGGAGTAGGGTTTGCGGTGAAAAGTGTTCTGGTCATGTCTGAGCACATTCCTTTGTATTTGACTCCCATGTCGATGAGGATCATGTCGCCTTTTTTTAGCTTTCCTGGGCCGGTTTTGTGGTGGGGAATGCTT
>Ga0180007_10003040_pt1 | contig 19140 bp, 17 predicted proteins | sample MM_PC_MetaG_FD_121122 | JGI IMG/M metagenome (GOLD analysis project Ga0180007, IMG submission 121122) | Groundwater microbial communities from the Aspo Hard Rock Laboratory (HRL) deep subsurface site, Sweden - MM_PC_MetaG | ecosystem: Environmental > Aquatic > Deep subsurface > Groundwater... | reverse complement strand
TCGGCTCAACACCGGAGTCGTAGCGCGACACCAGGTTGCCGTCGCGGTCCAGCAGAAACTTCGAGAAGTTCCACTTGATCTCGCCCGGGTGGCCGGACTGCTCGGTCAGGTAGGCAAACAGCGGGTGTTTGTCCTTTCCCTTCACGGAAACCTTTGCCATCATCGGAAACGTAACATCAAACTTCGTCTGGCAGAAACTCAGGATTTCCTCGTTGCTTCCCGGTTCCTGGCCGCCGAAGTTGTTAGCCGGAAAGCCCACCACTACCAAACCAGAGTCTCTGTATTCACGGTACAGTTCCTCCAGACCGGCATACTGTTTCGTATAACCGCACTCGCTGGCGACATTGACAATCAACACTACTTTGCCATTGAAGGCCGACAACGTGGTCGGTTTGTCGTCGATGGTCTTCAGGGGGATATCACGGTAATCTACTTCGGTCATACTGCTCTCGCTGGCTGAGGTTTTGCCCGGGCTGCTCTTGTCGGCGGTGTCCGCCTGGCCGCAGCCGGTCATGATAAGGGCACTGACAATAAAAGGGGCAATGCTATTTCGAAACATGACATCTCCTGTCGACATGTTAGTCACTGACAAGCGCATACCCGGAGGTGCCAGGCGGCGCAGTACAGACGTAACACCAATCTACAGGGGAGGTTCCCGGTGCCCCCCGGAGGCATCGGCCAACGGCCCCTCTACAATTTCTTGCCTGAACCTGCACCGTGTAGTATGGTTCAGTATCTCTGAGTCCCAATAATCAGGAGTGTGAAACTCCCATGAAACATCGCCTGCAGGAATGCATCCAGTGGCTGAAGTCGCGAGGGGTGGCTTACGGCGATTGTCGGTATGTATCTCAGGAGCGGGAACATATCCATGTTACCAACCGCCAAACCGACAACCTTGCTCGCGAACTTGACGCCGGAGTGGGCGTGCGAGTACTGGCCGACGGCTGCTGGGGATTCGCCGCCACGGTCGACCGATCACCGTCGGCGCTCATCAAAACCGCCGCCGCCGCTCTGGAGATTGCACGGGCCAGCGCCATCACCCGGGGGGAATCGGTGCAACTGGCGGAGCAGGAAGCGTACATCGACAGCTATCAATCGCCCTGCGAGCGGGATCCGTTCGAGGTGCCGCTTGAGGATAAGCAGGCCCTGCTTCTCGGTGTGACGGCGTCGTTGCTGCAGGAGCGACGCATCAAAACCGCCGAAGCGTCCATGTCCTTCTTCCGCACTTCCAAAGTGTTTGCATCAACCGACGGTTCGCTGATTGACCAGCAGACGATTGAATCGGGTGCCGGTTGCCATGCCGTCGCATCCGACGGTCGTGATTCACAAACCCGTTCGACTGGCGGCACCACCCGGGGGGAGCATGCGACGGGCGGTTATGAGCATGTTGAAGCCTTGAACCTGATGGCGCGCACGGAGCAAATTCGGGATGAGGCTGCCGCTCTGCTCAAGGCGAAGTCCTGTCCGGCGGGAAAGGTTACGGCCATACTCGGCGGACACGTGATGGCCATGCAGATTCATGAGTCCTGCGGACATCCGTCGGAATTGGATCGCGTGCTGGGCACGGAGATATCGCTCGCGGGCGGATCATTCCTCACGATTGATCAGTTAGGAAAACGTCAATATGGATCTGAACAGGTAAACCTCACCGCCGATGCAACCATTCCAGGTGGGTTGGGGACGTTTGGGTATGACGATGAAGGTGTGCCGGCTCAGCGAGTACCGCTGGTGGAGCGCGGCATTCATGTCGGATATCTCACAAGTCGTGAGACCGCTCGACAGCTGGGACAACAGTCCAATGGGACGATGCGGGCCGACGGCTGGCACAATATGCCGCTCATCCGCATGACCAATATCAATCTGGAGCCGGGCGAGTGGGAACTGGAGGATATGGTTGAGGATACATCGCGCGGTGTATTTCTTGATACCATTTCCAATGTGTCTATCGACGATCAGCGGCTGAACTTCCAATTCAGTTGTGAATGCGCCAGGGAGATCAAAAACGGCAGGCTGGGTCAACTGTACAAAAATCCGCTTTATACCGGTATCACACCCCGGTTTTGGGGGGCGTGCGACGCTGTTTGTAATCGACGGCACTGGAAGATGTTTGGTGTGCTGAGTTGCGGCAAGGGAGTACCGATGCAGGTCATGCATCTGGGGCACGGTGCCGCTCCGGCGCGTTTTCGCGACGTAGAGATTGGAGCCAGCCGATGATAGGGAAAAAGCGTCTGCTCGCACGGCTCGAGAAACTGCTGGTCGGTTCGGCGGCTGACCATCTGGAAGTAGCTTACTGGGGCAACCGTGAGTCGGTTACGCGATACGCCGCCAACCGGATTCACCAGAATGTCCAGTCGGATCGGCCCCAGGTATTCGTGCGGGCGATGGTTGGTCGACGAATGGGTTTGGCGGTCACGAACTCGCTGAGCACTGCGGATCTGCTGCGCACGCGGGAGAGTGCCTGTGATATCGCCCGTGTACAACCCGACAACCCGGAGTGTCCCGGTCTGCCGCGACCCCGCAAGTACCGTCAAGTCGAGCAGCGCGATGAAGCCACGATTCGGGCCACGCCGATGCGGCGGGCACGTTTGGTAAAATCGTTCATTGAGGTTGTCAGCAAGGCGGGGCTGTCGGCCGATGGCGCCCTGTCGGTCAATGAGATTGAATTGGGCATAGTCAGTACCCGGGGCGTGCGGGCACATCACGTTATGTCGACGGCATCTGTGTCGGTGATAGCGTCGGGCAAAACCTCGTCCGGGTACGGCCATGGTCTGTCGTACCGGCTGCAAGACCTGGAGGCCGAAGCCATCGCCCGTCGGGCGGTCGACCGGTGCAACGAATCGGCCGATCCGGTGTCTGTCAAGCCCGGTTCCTACGAGGTTATTCTGGAACCACCCGCCCTGGCCGACATGCTGGGCATTCTGTCTTTGCAGGGGTTCCGATCCCGCACCCTGGCCGATGGCACTTCCTTCATGGTGGGGCGGATCGGCAGGAAGGTGACTTCAGACAAAATTACCATTCAGGACAATGCCTTTGAACGAGGCATGCTGTGCTGGCCGTTTGACTTTGAGGGGATGCCGCGCAGGAAGATCATGTTGATCGATCGCGGTGTGGCGATCGGGGGCGTCAAACAGCGAACCAGCGAGAGCGAGGCGGGCGATGGTCACGCGCCGCCGCCCATGTGGTCCCACTTTGGGGTCTGGCCCTGGCACCTGGTGGTAAAGGCCGGACGAGTGAAGCGAGATGGGATGATAGCCGGGGTCAGGCGCGGTCTGCTGGTAACCCGCCTGCATTACGTGCGTAATTGTCCGGGATCTCGAAACGATACGTTGACGGGTCTCACCCGCGATGGCACTCTGCTGATCAGGAACGGCGAAATCGCGGGGGGAGTGCGGAACCTTCGCTTCACGGATTCCCTGATGCGCGCACTGGGAACCACGGTCGCCGTCTCGCGTGAGCGTGAACTTGTCCGGCCCGACGCCGGTGGACTGGGGGTGCTGGCTCCCACCCTACACCTGAAATCATTCCGCTTTTCGGGTAACGCCGAGGCCTGATCGGCTAAAGGCGCCGGTACTGACTGCCGCCGAAACACACTCCCATCAAGGTCAGGCCAGATCAAACAGAAGGACTTCGGCCGCGCCCAATCCGGTGAGCGTGAGGGAAGCCTCCCCGGAAATCGCGGCGCCGTCGCCACCGGTCAATTTATGCTCCCCGAGTTTGACATCGCCTCTGGCGACATGCACCCAGACATGGCGACCGGTCCCTATCGGCAGCGAGAGTTCCGTCCCGTTCTCAATCAGCGTGGCATAGATCGATGCGTCCTGTCGCATTGATACCGAGCCGTCGCGACCGTCGGGTGACGCAATCAGGCGCAGTGTGCCCAGTTTTTCCTCGCGGGAAAAGTGCTTCTGATCATACGTCGGATCCACACCTTTGCGATCGGGCGTGATCCACACCTGGAGAAGATGCACGGGATCGTCCTGCGACGGATTGAATTCGCTGTGCAGAATGCCCTTGCCGGCGCTCATGCGCTGGACATCGCCGGGCTTGATAATGGAGCCGTTGCCCATACTGTCTTTGTGCTGCAGCATGCCGTCCAGAATGTAGGTGACAATTTCCATGTCCTGATGCGGGTGGGTGCCGAATCCTTTGCCCGGCTGGACGCGATCGTCGTTGATAACCCGTAGAGCGCGAAAGCCCATGTAGTTTTCATCGTAATAGGTATTGAACGAGAAGGTATGCCAGGTATTGAGCCAGCCGTGGTCGGCGTGCCCGCGTTCATTGGCGGGGCGTAGTTTGATCATGGAATCCTCCGTTGTTGCATGCAGGGAGAACAACGGACGGGGGTGGGAAGTTCACGGGAAGAGAGTTCAGAGTACGCCGCTGCCTACTCAGTCGCCCTTCCGGCGTTCGTCGATGTATATCGCCAGACGCTCGAGACGGGTGCGCAGTTTTTCGATCTCCACTTCAATCGCCGCCTTGGCGTTTTCATCCTGTGCGTTGCCCAACGAGGCCTTTAACCTGTCGATTTCTTCGCCCAGATTTTTCTGGCGCTCCTGCAGCTTCTCCAGCGATTCGGCTTCATCGGCTTTGTCGAACACAACGGCTTCCGGCGATGGAGTTTCACCTTTCGGCGGAGCGGTGGCGGTTTTGACGCGCGGAATGAACGTCCGATCGGGCGGCTGCACCCGCTGGTTCATGAACGTGGGGGAGACAATCTCGATATTCGCCCGATGCAGGCAGTCCAGCATGTTGGTCCGCAACGTCGAACGGGTGGTAAGTAGCGTTTTGGTATCGGTCAACAGCCCGGCTATCCGATACACCACGGAATAGTCGCCCAGTTCGATTACCTGAACGAACGGATCCTCGAGAGTAGTGTCCCTCGCCGCCTGGAGCAGGGCTTCCCTGATGTCGTGGTGACCAGATACAGGTTTGGCAGCGTCACCAGGTCGCGATCCTCGGTCTGGACCTCCACATGGAACAGCCCGCGTTCAGACACCCGTCCGAAATGGTCTCCAATTCGGACAAAATCCCCCGCCCGGAAATTCTTGACCGCACGCAACATCAGGCCGGCCATGATATTGCCCACAAAGGTTGTGGCCGACAAGGCGATGGCCGCCGAAAGCAATAACCCAAACAGGCTGAGCAACTGGCCGGTGGTGGACTCACTGACCGGCAGGGCCAGAATGATGACCAGCAGCCCAAAAAACGAGAGGATGAGGGTGGTCATCTGGCGACGGAACTTCATGCCGGGGAGAGCCGAATAACGATGAGCCACAAACCACCGGGAGGCTATCAAAACGGCCGCGACTCCGATGATGGCGATTGCCGTGGGAATAAACGATTGCAACCGGGTTACAAACTCTTTCAGGATTTCCATGCCGGGTTCCTTCCCTCTTCTATGGCAGATCAGTGCCGGAGGCACCACCAAAATTGTCCCGTTAGCCAAGTATAAGGGTGATTCAAGTCCGGACCCAAGGAGAAAGACCGGCACCTGCCGCCCGAACGGAGACCGAGAGCAACCGGCCACCGTTCAACTGCTCGGAGACCTTCGGGGCAGTCGTGGGCCGAAATGCCAGTAATCAGACACAAATAGTCGCTAAATAACGGAAAACGACCTAAAATAACGGGTCGGGGACGTAAATCGTGTTGACAACGACGTCGAAACTGACGATATAGTCGAAAATGACAGGGATGAATGATATGATCGCGGCAGATACGTCGAAAGACAACGATTCGGGCAACAAAAAGCAGACCCGGCACGGCCGACGGTTTGATCGGACCCGGGCCAAGCTGCTCAAGGCCGGACGGACAGTTGTGGCTGAAAAAGGCCTGGACCGGGCCACGGTGGATGATATCACCGTGCGTGCGGATGTCGGTCGCGGCACGTTCTACTATCATTTCAATGACATGGGAGAGTTGATCGGCGATCTCATGAAGGAAGTCCTTTCCGAACTGGCCGGCCAGATTCAGGATCGCTGTCAGGTTCAGCCGGACCTGGTTTCCTTGCTGGATGCCATGATAGGCGCCCACATCGAGTTTTTCAGCAAACGCTGGGAAGACTTCGTTCTGTTTTATCAGGGTCGTGCTGACCTGACGCTGGTTGACGGCTATGATGGCATTGAGACGCCGTTCGTTGACTACCTGAAGGTCATAGAAGGCTTGATCGACTCTGCCATTTCACAACCCATACCCAGACCGGTGTTGCGCCGGTTGGCCTGTGCCATTGCCGGGTTCATATCCGGCTATTACTCTTTTGCGGTGATTACGTCCTCCCAGGAGGATGTTGACAAAACCTTTATGTCGTTAAGGAGTGCGTTTGTCGCCAGTTTGGCTCGGTTTATCAGTGAAGCCTTGCCGGACACGAGGACAGAGCGGCATTAGGCATTGGTCCTGATCCATCCGCCTCGCGGCCCGAGAACGGGGTTGCACTCACACAACAGGGTAGCGAATCGGTCGATTACGACGGTCAGAAGTGCATGGTTGACAACAGCCGGAGATACTCCGGCCGGATGTATCCGGTTCGGCGGTTGCTGTTTTAGAGCAGGGATTGTACCCGAACAACCGACCAGGTCAGCTACCGACACGAGCCACCTGCAGGCGCGGAAGACGCACTGGAGAAAAAAAGGAAAGAGCGTATGCGTAGAAAGTGGATGTTGCTTGCCTTGCTGCCGGTATTGCTGCTGGCCGTAGCGGCGGTGGCTTTCGATGATGAACCGGACGAGCCGATGATTGCGGAGGACGAGGAAGACCTGCTATCAGTCGAGGAGCCGCCGGACCTTCTGGCTACTCTGGCCGGAATCGATGACGCTAAGGAGTTCTTTGCTTTGCTGACCGAGGCGGGTCTGGACAAGGTTCTCACCGGCGAGGGACCTCACACGGTGTTTGTTCCCACCGATTCGGCCATTGGTACTATCGATCTCAAGGCGGTGCGTAAGGATGCCAAAAAGCTCCGTGCCCTGCTGGCCAGACACATTGTGGTCAACCGCTACATAACGTTTGACTTTGACGAGGACCGAAAGGTTGTCACGCTCGATGGCGAGAAGGTGGCAATCTCGATCAGTGACGAAAACATCACGGTCGGCAATGCGATCGTGCTGGAAGAAGAGATTTGGTGCCGTAACGGTGTAGTGCATGTGCTGGATGCCGTGATACTCCCCGCGGGCGAGCATTAGCATCACGCGTCGTCGGGTAATCCGCGGCGTATAGCACGTCGGCGGGTTGCCCGACAAACCATAAGGTGACGGAGAAAGTTAATGACAACACAGTTTACATCAGGTGCGGCCACTGAGGGTGCGGTTCCGCGCCTGGCCGCCTATCGGGAGCTGGCACACTACGGTGCCGAGACTATTCAGTCTGCCTGGGGCCTGGCGTGCAGCTTCGACATTTATGATTGTGACCCCGATATTATCCGCGACGCGTCCGAGATTAAGAGGTTTGTCGCGGAACTGTGTGATCTTATCGCCATGAAGCGGTTTGGTGATTGCCAGGTCGTGAACTTTGGTGAGGATGAGCGGGTGGCGGGTTTCTCTATGGTGCAACTCATCGAGACTTCGCTGATCTCGGCCCACTTTGCGAATCTGACGAACGCGACCTATCTTGATGTCTTTAGCTGCAAACCGTATGATCCTGCGGTTGTAGAGGAGTTCGCCCTGGAGTTTTTCCGGGGTTCGCGGTGCACCACCCAGATTAACCTGAGACAGTAGCGATGTATACGTTTCGGGTTACCAGCGATGTAGATGAGTGTGCCGAACTCTGGAAGACCCTGATCCCGGCCAGACAGATCTCTGACCTGTGGGAAGTGCGCGAGTGCTTTCACCGTCACTACAACCACCGACTGCACTTCATCGTTTGTGAGGCAAAAGGGCGGGTGCGTGGCTTCCTCCCCCTGTGCTACAATGAGGAGGTCGACGTGTACCAGTGGTTCCCCGGCGAGACGTGGCACGGCAAGACCTGGCTGGAACAGAACCGTCTGGTGACAACCGATGTTTCCATGACGCGGCAGATGTTGAGTATGATTCCGGGACGCTTCGAGCTTCGATACCTTTGCGAACCGGACGGCACTCACGCCGGCCGTCTGGCGGTGGACGAGATCAGCTATACGTTCGGGCCGGCACAGTACGATTTTGACATAAACAGGTATTTCGAGGCATTTTCTCACAAATCCGCAAAACGTCTGCGGCGGGAACTGGAACAGTTTGATGCCCGCGGCGTAGAAGTTCGGTTGAATGAGCATGATGATCTTGAGACGATGATTGCTATGAATATCAGTCGGTACGGTGAGGATTCGTATTTTTTCGATCCGCGCTTTCTGCGGAGTTTCCGCAGTCTGACCCGACTGTTGAAGGTTCGTGGCTGGTTACGTGTCACTGCGATGGTGATCGACGGCCAGGTTGCGGCGGTCGATCTGGGGAGCGTCTATAACAGTCACTATACGCTTCTGGCCGGGGGGGTCAGCCGGGCTTTCCCGGGCATTGCCAAATATATCAACGTATACCACATGAACTGGGCTTGCGAGAATCACCTCGCCAGCGTAGATTTCCTGTGTGGTGATTTCAACTGGAAAACCCAGTTTCATCTGACGGCAAAGCCACTGTATGAGTTGACCGATGAGCACGATTTGCGGTATCACGATACACCGACCCTGGTCGCCCAACCTTCCATGACGGCGATCCGTCCTGCAGGAGGAGCCCGTGTCTGAAGGAAAGGTTCTGGTTGTCGGAACGACCTTCGACTACATCAGCCATATCAACCAGCATGCGCCGGGACAGGCGTTGTTTATCACCGAATCGCAGGAACGACTGCGGCACCTGGCGGAAGCCCCGGCGGCCGATTCTGAGATCGTGACTAATTTACGTCGCCCCCACGAAGTCGTGCGGTTGTTGTCCAATCACCTGCACCGGACCCACTCCAGGCTCCGGGGAGTGGTGGCGTTTGACTGCGAAGCTATGGAGCTGGCATCGCTGATTGGTCACCATTTCGGGTTGCCATACCCCTCCCTGGAAGTGATCCGTACCTGCCACAACAAGTTCCTCACCAAGGCAGCCTGGGAGAAGCATGGTGTCAACAGCTCCCATGCGGCGACCGTATCGGCTGTACCCGAAGCGCTTACGTTTGCAGAAAACCACGGGTATCCGGTCATTTTGAGACCACTGACCGGTACCGGCAGTGTGCTGACCTTCAAGTGCTCGGATCGTCTTGATATCATCGAGGCCTTTGGGATCCTGAAAGCCGGATCCGCGGGAAGCTGCGGGAAAACAGGAAAGCCTGGCCAGTGCGGTACTGGCGGCGATGTGTTCGAGATTGAGCAGTTTGTTACCGGACGGGAATTCAGTGCCGATTTTCGAATCGATAACGGGTTTGTGGAAATTGTCCGTATCGCCCGCAAGATCCCCGAGACCGGACCCTATTTCGGGACCACCCGTGCTTATGTCGTCCCGGGGCGGCTGCCGGGCGAACTCCCGCAGGAACTCCTGCGCGAACAGATTGCCGGCGCGGCTCTGGCACTGGGCTTGACCCGGGGATTATGCATGGTGGATTTCATGGTGCAGCAGGGCCAGCCGGTGTTTCTGGAGCTGACGCCGCGCCCCGGAGGCGACTGCCTGCCCGATCTCATCCGCCAGAGCGTCGGTGTGGACATGTTGCTGTTTGCTCTTGATCACGCTCGCGGGAAGCACAACTCCATCCCGCCCGCCGACCGCTGGACCCGGCTGGTTGGCTTGCGTTTGCTGACGAGAGACGCTGGTCAGATCAGACGAATCGATGCGTCCGCGCTGCAAAGCTACCCCGGGGTGCGCATGAGCAAGATACTCCGTACGCCGGGGCACCGGGTGATTCTGCCCCCGGATGATTATGACTCACGCCTGCTGGGTCACGTGATATTCGAACCGTCGCCGACTCCCACACTCGAAGAACAGATCGAGTGTCTGGCCGGCGGTCTGACAATTGAAATGGAGCCCGGAGATGCGCAGTTCACCAGTGGAAAAACCCTCCCGGGATGCAGCGCCGCAGGCGCCGAAGATTCTGCCGCTTAGCAACGCCGAGGTCTCATCATTCGTGACGCGGTTCCTGCACCGTGGTGAGTCGTTTCTGGAAACGGCGCGCTCCTGCGGGTCACCCCTGTACGCCTTCGACCGATCGGCTCTCCATAATCGCATACTCGATTTCCAGCGTGCGTTTGCCAGGGTGATGGCCAACGTTGATACATACTATGCCATCAAGAGCAACAACCACCCGGCCATTGTGGCCGATGTCGTTGGCGCCGGTCTCGGACTGGATGTGTCCAGCGGTACCGAACTTGCCATGGCTCTGACGTCCAAAGCCGAACGGATCGTGTTCAGCGGTCCCGGAAAAACCGCCGAGGAACTACAGGCGGCAGTGGCACACTCAGCGCGGGTAATCGTGCACCTCGACAGTTTCGGTGAACTCGAACGTCTCGAACGGGTTGCCGCGCAGGCCGGGCAGCGTGTCCGGGTCGGGATACGGCTCTGCACCGGCGAACACGGTATCTGGCGCAAGTTCGGGATATCGCCCGATGACCTGGGGCGATTTCTGGCGCGCGCCGAGACATGCGAACATGTCGATGTCTGCGGTCTGCAGTTTCACCTGAGCTGGAACACGGACCCCTCGAGATACGAGCAATTCATTGCCCGGCTTGGAAAAATCCTGCGGTCTCTGGCGGCGCCTGAACGCAGTCGCCTTTCGTTCATTGATGTGGGGGGCGGCTATTGGCCTCCCGACGGCGAGTGGTTGCAGTTTGCCGCTACACCGGAAGGCAGAACAGGTGATCACGAGGACACGCCGGCGGCTGACTATCGTCGGCGGTTCAAACAGGAGGCCTCGTCAATCGATGAGTTCGCCCGGAGTATCGCGGAAGCCCTGCAAACGCATATACCGGCCGATATGAAATACCGGGTGTTTGTCGAGCCGGGTCGATGGATCTGCCACGAGGCCATGCACATCCTGGTGACAGTCGTTGACCGCAAAAACGACGATCTGGTGATTGTCGACGGCGGTATAAATGCTGTCGGCTGGGAACGATATGAAAGCGACTATTTTCCCGTCATCAACCTGACCCGTCCCGGTCTGACCGAACAACCGTGTCTGGTGGCCGGTTCGTTGTGTACCCCTCACGATATTTGGGGATACAGCTATTTTGGAGAAGGCATTGAAGTTGGCGATGTGCTTCTGGTACCCAACCAGGGAGCGTATACCTACAGTCTCAGGCAGCACTTCATCAAACCTCCGCCGGAGGTTGTTGTTCTGCGAGATACTTGAAACGAAAGTGAAAAGGCCACCGGTCGAGCCTCCGGGTTCGGGCAGTGCGCAAACCCTTTTACATTTGAGAACCGTAGAGGTAGTGAAATGCAACCGCACAATCGTCTGAAAGCGTGTCCGCGTTGCGGCAGCGATGAACTGGTGTACGAATCAGACTCGCAAGGCAGAAGTATGTTCGTGTTCTGTATGGACTGTGACTGGGCGCTGGAGCCCAAGCGCACCAAACGGGACCGAGGCATCGAACGATCCGATGACTTTCTGCCGCCCGATCTGTCGGACGACGACATAGAAGTGTGGGAGGACGAATAAGCGACCGCATACGCAAACGGTAACGGGGCGGGTGGAACCAGGACAATCCACCCGCCCCGTTTTTTTCTGCCCTTGCTGAAACACCTTTCCTCGCTTATACTTAACCAGGGTACACAGAGACTGCGGCAGCAGGGACACCGGAGGGCAACAGCCTCTCTCCACTTTGTCCTAAAATCCGTCCCGGCAATAGCCGATAGAATTAGTATGGTTTTTTCTGCCCATCGCAAATCCATGATCCGCCTCAGAGCGGTTGTCCTTTCCGGGATAGCGGCACTCATACTGGCTGTTCCCGCACAGGGAACCGGGGTGAGCGGTCGCCTGACCGGTGATGTCTACGCCTACGAAAATCCCGACGGCACCCATTGGCAGTCGTTTCTCGGTTTGCAATCCCGGGCCATTGCCTGGCGCGGCTCCGGACGACAGGGCATCTCCTTGAATTCCTATTTTCGCTGGACCGGTGACCTGGCGGGCAATACTCCGGATCAGGCAAACTGGCGAGTATACCACGGTTACCTTCGACTCGACCATCTTGTCCCGCTGACAAGAATCGATGTCGGTCGGCAGTTTGTGTATACATCGGTGGGCAGCGCGGTGCTCGACGGTATCACTGCGAATATCCGTCCGTTTCGCGAGATGGAGATCCGCCTGTTCGGCGGCAGTTCCGTGGCCGGCGAGCACAACGATCGGTTGCAGTCGTTGAGCGATGCGGCGTCTTTTGGGGGACGGGTTGCGTATCGCCCGTTTTCATCGCTGACGGTGGGGGGCAACTGGTTCCGCAAAAAGAGCGACGGTTTGACGGCCTATCACCGGGTCGGGCTGGATCTCAGCCATGACGGGCGCAGGCTGGCCACTTACGGGCGCGTGACCTACGATATTGAGCAGTTGCTGGTTACCGATGTTCTGGCTAGGGTGTCATATCGAGATCGCAACTGGTATTGGTCATCGGAATTTCGCACCCGTCAACCCTCGGTGGAAGTCAGTTCCATATTTTCGCTCATTGATGCGGTGCGTGCCAAAGACCTGCGGTTGGATTTTGAGCGCCGCGTGATCGGGAACATCCGGGCCGTTGGACAGGTGTTTGTGGATTTGCTCGATGACGATCATTCGTGGGCGGCCTCGACCGGTTTGCGCACCACGGCCTTCACAGTGCTGTGGCATCATCAGACAGGTTACGGCGGTGACAGCGATGGTCTTCGCGGGAACGCTCACATTGCGCTGGACACCCACTGGACCGGGTTTGCATCCGCCAATCTCTCCACCTATCGTGTTCAGGAGGCCCAGGAGGAGCGAAGTGAGGCCTATGCCGGCGGCCTGGGTCTTCAGTATCGTGGCGGCGCCATGTTGATACGTGGGGAGGGTCAGTTTCTGAGAAACGCCGTGGACGAAAGTAACTTCCGCGCGCTGCTGAGTGTAACGCGATATTTTGGTGCGGGTGGACGGTGATTGGAGCTTCCATGAAATCTATGAAGCGGTATATGATGATTGTTGCTCCAATCATGTTGCTGGTAGGACTCACAGTGGCTCAGACTGAAACGCCTGTCAAGAAGAAGCCCGGCGACATCATCTTCTCTCACTTTTTCCATGTGCAGGAGAACGAGATCGATTGCGAAACCTGCCACGGTGACATCGCAACCAGCACCGAAAACGTCGACCGCAATCTGCCTGACATGGAAGTGTGTGCCGACTGCCATGACGTTGAGGATGAAGAGGGCTGTGTGATTTGTCATCGCAGCCCCGATGATCCTCAGCCATCGGTGCACGTGATAACCGGCTTTGCTTTCAATCATCAGGCGCATGTGGAGCGAAAGGTCGCCTGTGCCACGTGCCATGCCGAGATGACATCGGACCACCCGGTTGTCAAAACAGCCATCTCGGTCAAGGCGCAATGCATGCAATGCCACAACAATGTGACCGCCGAATCCCGTTGTGCTGCCTGTCACGGCGATCGCTATCAATTGGCCGACATTCATCCGACCGCCTGGCGGCACGGTCACGGCGAAGAGGCCTCGGCCCGCGAAGCCTGGTGCGCCTCCTGTCATCATGAACAGGTTGACTGTCAGGACTGCCACCAGGGCGACAATCTGCAAGGGAACATACACGAGCTGAATTACGTGTTCATCCACGGACTCGATGCCGGCAGCAAAAACATCGATTGTACCCGCTGCCACAACCGTCGCGAGTTCTGCACCGACTGTCACGAACGCAACCTGCGCATCCCCCTGGCTCACTCAACGGCCGGTTGGTTGAGCGAACACGGCCGGGCTGCCCGGCAGGATCCCGAAAACTGCGCGTCCTGCCACGAGACGGATGATCCCTCGTGTTCCCGCAGCGGTTGCCACGCCGATCTCGACGGTATCCGGGGAACTGATCCGCGCTTCCATGCGGCGGCGATGTCGCGCTTCGACGGCCATGGTGCCTGGCACGGTGATAATGGGTATGTCTGTTATCAGTGCCATGTCAATACCAATGCCGAGGGTATTGGGTTCTGCGGCTACTGTCACCGATAGGCAATGCGGGGCTGGATATAGTATGAAGATTACCATCGCAAGTACATTGAGACGATACAGCTTCGCCATCGTTCTCCTGTTGACCGTGGCATTGGTCGCCGGGTGCAGTTCGGAAAAGTCAAACCCCACCCTCCCCGGGGCGCACCCCGATACCTGGATGGAGTTGGCATCGGCAGACTTCCACGGGCGTGTCGCCCTTATCAGCGGCCTGGAGTCCTGCGGAGAGTGTCACGGTCGGGATTTTGCCGGCGGTATCAGCGATGTGTCCTGCTATTCGTGCCACGGATCGGGCCGGGATAACTGCCTTGCCTGCCATGGCGGGTTTTACGACAGTACCGGAGCCCCGCCCTACGGTTTGCGCGGAGAAACCTCCGATACCGCGCTGGCGGTGGGAGCCCACATCTTGCACCTGCACGGCAGCGCGGTCAGCGACGGCGTGACCTGTCAGTCCTGCCACCGGGTGCCCCTGTTTGCCTGGGATGCCGCCCATCTGGATTTTGATCCGGTTCAGGGCAACGGTGTTATAGATTCGATTGCCGAGGTCATTTTCGGTGACATCGGCACGGCCGACGGCGCGGCCTGGGACCGTCAGAGCCGCACCTGCGGACAGACCTACTGCCACGGAAACTTCGTCGGCGGTGATACGACCAACGCGCCTCACTGGACAAACACCAATCAGGCCCTGTGTGGATCCTGTCACGATGTTGGTTCCGACCCGGGATCGCTGGGCTGGAAGCACGAGTATCATGTCGGCACGGCCGGACTATCCTGTGTGGAATGCCATTATACGGTGGCCGACTCCGGCCTGCAGATTGCCGGCCGCAGCCTGCATGTCAACGGCGTCGTCGATCTAGCCATTCGCGATACCACGCTGTGCGACGATTGCCACGGCTCCGGCACGGGATCGTGCACGGGTTGCCACGGCGGTCAGGACAACGAAACCGGAGCCCCGCCGGCAGGTCTGCGCGGGGAGACATCGACTGTCACGCGGGCCGTGGGGGCGCATACCCGCCACCTGGAGGGCGGCTCCGTAGCCGATGGCTTCGCCTGCGATGTTTGTCACGTGGTGCCGCAGAGCATGCTGGCCGCGGGACACCTGGGTGCGGACTCGATTGCCGAAGTGACGTTCAGCGGATTGGCCGGCAACCAGGCATCGTGGGATCGGACCGCCAACACCTGTGCATCGTCATACTGCCACGGTAATTTCGCCGGAGGCGCAGGATCGAATAACACGAGTTGGATCGGGGGAAGCAGCGAGGCGGCGTGTGGAAGCTGTCACGACGACGGCAACAGCCCCGGAAGCCTGAGCGGCAATCACGAGAAGCATGTGACGGACAAAAACATCGATTGTTACCGATGTCATTCAACGACGGTCAATTCGTCAAATGCGATAATCGGTCCGACGGTACATGTCGACGGGGTCCGGCAGGTGAGTTTCTCCAGCGGCCACGGTATCTGGTCCAACAACTCCTGTGCGGGAACCGGCTGCCACGGGGTGGAGAACTGGTACGATACAAAGGCGGTTAGGCCGGAATAGACAGAGTCGGGAGCAGAATCGGTCTAAGCCTTTCGGTGAGCGATGACCATAAATTCGATTTCGTCCGGGTCGATTTGTTCACGACGCCAGTTTCCGGCGGTGCTGCCCCAGATATGATCCACTTCAAAACCGGTCAAACGTAACATCAGACTCAGCTCCGATGGCACATAGCCGCGTTCTCGTGCCGTGATCGTCACGGTACCATCGACAGTATCGGATTCAAGCGTAAATGTTTCCACGAGCGTTAGCGGATCGAATGTTCCGGCGGCGATATCTTCCTTGTTGTACTGTCGTACCTTGGCCAGACCGTTCAGCGCGTTCATAATCAACTTCCCGCCGGGCTTGAGTGCGTTGTGGATACTTCGCAGAATAGCCAGGTCGTGTTCAACCGGATCTTCCTCAAGACCGATCAGTCCAAACGATCCCTCGCACAGGCAGATGACGGCATCGAAAGAACGACCCAGGGTCATCCGGGTGGCATCACACTCAATCAATTCGAGTTCCACCCCGGCAGCTTCAGCCGCGCGGCGAGCCTGCTCCAGCATGCCGGTTGACAGATCCACCCCGGTCATTTGATAGCCGCGTTTGGCCAACTCAACCGAGTGACGGCCGGTTCCGCAGCCAACATCAAGAATGGCACTGCCGCTCGGGAGCGACAATTCCTCCAGAAGGAACTCAACCTCCGGGAGCGTGTTCTTAGTGAACACATTTTCCATATACTTCGGCGCATGACGGTCGAAGAAGTTTTTCCACCCTGCGGGTTCGGTCATGATAGTCTCCTTCGGGTGTCCCCTACGAGGGATTAGCCAGCACCCATTTCCGGATATACTGCTTCATGTTGGTGGGAATGGCCAGTTGTTGCAGCTCTTTTTCGCTGGAGATACCGGTAACGATTGACTCCGTGTCTCCGGCCTTCACTTTCGCTGCCCAATCCGCGTCCAGGAGGAGAATGCGACCCAGGGCAACCAGATCGATCCCGTCATCGAGCATCCGTAGCGCGTGATCGGGGTGCGACACATCGCCGACTCCAATCACCGGTACGGCCGGCTCAATAGCCTCACGGATCATTCTGGTTGGATGGGTGTCGGCCGGATAGTCGTTCCGTACGCCCTCGCCGTAGCGCCACGATGACACATGGACAATGTCCACGCCGGCCGGTACCAGCAGGTTCAGCAAATCGATAGTCTCATACGTTGAATAGCCATCGGGGTCAGCCTCTTCCGGGGACACGCGATAGGCGACCGGATAGTCGGGGCCAACAGCCTCGCGCACGGCTTTCACTACTTCGAGGCAGAAACGGGTGCGATTCTGAAACGTTCCGGGGCCCCAGCGGTCGGTGCGGCGGTTGGTGTATGGCGAGAAGAACTGCTGCAGCAGGTATGTGTTGGCGCCGTGCAGTTCCACACCGCTGAATCCGGCTCGTTTGGCCCGGTCGGCGGCCTCAGCAAAGGCCTGGATGATGACCCAGATTTCATTTTCGGTCATTTCCCGGGGCAACTCCGACGTGCCGCTGCGGTTTTTGACGGCCGACGGTGCCCACGGTTGATGAGCGATGAACGCCTTGCGGGCGGCGTTGCCGCCGTGGTGAATCTGGAGGAAAGAGACCGCTCCGGCCTTGTTGATGTTTTCGGCCAACCGGGTCATCCCCGGCAGCATGGCATCGTCGTGGCAGCCCACCTGCAGTGCAAACGCATGGCCCGACGGGTGACAATACGATGCCGGTGAAATGATCGTGCCGACTCCGGCCCGGGCCCGTTTCGTCAGGTAGTCGATTTCCTCATCCGAAAAGGATCCATCGGGATTACCCGAGGTCGTAGTCATCGGGGCCATCACGATACGGTTCGGCAACGTCAGTTTGCCGGCGATATCCAGGGGTTCAAAGAGTCTGTTGGTATTCATGCTGAAACATAGGGCAAAGCGGGGGGATTTTCAATGGCTTGTGAAGCGAAAGTTCGAATAGATGCAAATGGCGTACGCCCGGTGACCGATACGTATCAATAGACGCAATCGGGAACGCAACTCGGCGCACCGGCGTCAGTTTTTGCCTGACACCGGACGTTCAATTGCTATATTGTATATGGATAGGGTATGCACAGGTCAGTAGTAATACTAGCCGTCACATTGCTGTGTGCCGCAGTATCCGCGGCCGACGTGGCAATCGAAATCGATCAGGTTCGGAATGCGTCCCGCGGCGAATTCGTTGACGTTGTCATCGCGCTGGACAACAACGCAGTCGCTCAGGAACTAGGCGGTTTTGATCTTCTGTTCGATCACAGTCCGTACCTTGCCTTTCAGGAAGTCCAGATCGGATCGCTTCCCGTTTCCTGCGACTGGGAATACTTCACCTACTCTTTCAGCGGCGCCTTTGGCATTCGCATTGTCGCCCTCGCCGACATGAACAACGGCGCAGTCCATCCCTCCTGCTATGCGGCAGCATCGGGTGAACTGGCCGTCATCACGTTTCTGATCGGAACCAACCCCGATATCGAGAATACATTCCTGTCCGTATTCTGGCGGTGGGCCGACTGCGGCGACAACACGCTGTCCTCGCGCGATGGAGATACGTTGTTCCTGTCCGATGACATTTACGGTTTTGACGGCTTTTTGCATTTTCCCAAGACCTATGACACCACACTGCCGACATCTTTTGGAGCGCCGGATTCTTGCCTTGGCCTGGACAAGAGCGCCTCGCTAAGGGGTGTTGATTTCTACGACGGTGGTGTCTGGGTGACGGTCAATGATATCATCCCGCCCGTAACCTCCTGTCCCGGTAACATGCTGGTACCAAACGCACCCGGTGAATGCGGTTCACGCGTGTTCTACACGGTCGAGGTGGGCGACAATTGCCCGGGGGCCACTGTGTCCTGCAACTGGCCGTCGGGGCTGTTTTTCGATCTCGGTACCACCCCGATTATGTGCGTGGGAGTAGATACCGCCGGCAACGCCGACACCTGCACGTTTGCGGTGACAGTCTACGATACGACCTTCCCGGTCTTTGACTGCCCCGATGACATTGTCGTGGCAACGGATGCGGGGCAATGCGGGGCGGTGGTGGATTTTGCCCTGGAAGCATCGGACAATTGCTCCGGGCTAACTATAACCTCCGATCCCCCGCCCGGGACGTTTTTTGGAGTAGGCTCCACCCGGGTGGTCGCCATGGCCGTGGATACCGGGAGCAACTACGATGGCTGTATATTCCACGTCGTGGTCGAGGATACCGAGGCTCCAACAGTGACAGTTCCCGGGCCTATCGTGGTTCCCGCCGATTCCGGAGAGTGCGGGGCGGTGGTGACGTTTGACTACTCAGCCACCGACAACTGCGGGAGTGTGGTGGTCAGCGCCGAACCGCCGTCGGGTTCGCTGTTTCCGGTGGGGCCTACGCTCGTTACCGTGGTAGCGGTCGATCTTGCAAACAACACCGACACGGGCAAGTTTCTGGTGGTGGTTAACGATACACAACCACCGGTTGCTATCTGTCCGGCCGATATTGAAGTATCCAGTGATTCCGGGTCC
>Ga0180007_10003039_pt1 | contig 19144 bp, 18 predicted proteins | sample MM_PC_MetaG_FD_121122 | JGI IMG/M metagenome (GOLD analysis project Ga0180007, IMG submission 121122) | Groundwater microbial communities from the Aspo Hard Rock Laboratory (HRL) deep subsurface site, Sweden - MM_PC_MetaG | ecosystem: Environmental > Aquatic > Deep subsurface > Groundwater... | reverse complement strand
GTTAATGTTCTTAATCATTGTAATCAAGGATTTCAGCCAGAGGCTGATTCGTCCCTGGTGGAAATTGCTGTAATCAGAAGCTGGAGTTAGTATATACCAGCTCCATTTAAAATACTGAAAATTTCTCTTAAAAATTTTTTTTTTTGCGGTATAATAAGCATTCCAGACGTCAGACGGTAAAAGGGACAATTTCCCACAAAGCCGCCATATAGTAATTGTTAGGGGAGGAAAAGGCCAATCATTACCCCCCTCAAATCTGGCTGATGGTTAACAAACGGTATTATGGCTGAAAATAACATAACTAAGATTGTATCATTCTGCCGACGCCGCGGATTTATATTCGGCGGTTCAGAAATCTACGGCGGTCTTTCCAGTGTTTGGGATTACGGGCCGTTGGGCGCGATCATCAAGAAAAAAATAAAAGATATCTGGTGGAAAACCTACGTTGAAGAAAAAGAAGATATCGTGGGCTTAGATTCCAGCATCATTATGACCGAAGGAGTATTTAAAGCTTCCGGGCATTTAGACAATTTTGCCGACTGGCTCATAGATTGCCCTTGGTGTAAAAGGCGCTATCGTATCGATAAAATAGAAAAAATTGATAAAGATTTATATAAATGTCCCGACTGCAAAAAAGATATAGACGCGGCAAAAAACAAACCTCGCCAGTTTAATTTAATGTTTAAAACTAATACCAGTGCCACAGAAGATAATCCGTACTACGCCTATCTGCGTCCGGAAACAGCTCAGGGAATATTCATTAATTTCACTAATGTCTTAAATACCACGCATAGAAAGCTTCCTTTGGGAATAGCACAAATCGGCAAAGCGTTTCGTAACGAAGTTACCACAGGCAATTTCATTTTTAGAATGAAAGAGTTTGAACAAATGGAAATAGAATATTTTGTTCATCCTGACCAGGCACAAAAATATTACGAATACTGGGTAGATGAACGTTTTAAATTTTACACGGAAAAAATGGGGTTAAATAAAGAAAAGCTGCGACGCCGCCAACATAGTAAAGATGAACTTGCTCATTACGCTAAAGCCTGCACTGACATAGAATTCAATTTCCCCTTCGGATGGAGCGAATTAGAAGGTATCGCCAATAGAGGCGATTTTGATTTAACCCAGCATAGTAGGGTAAGCAAAAAAGATTTAGCTTACTTTGATAACGCGACAAAACAAAAATTTATTCCCTATGTTATTGAACCATCGGCAGGAGTAGACAGAACGTTTTTTTCTATAATATGCGACTCTTACCACGAAGAAGAAGTGAAGGGTAAAATCCGTGTAGTATTAAAGCTTAAACCAAATCTAGCGCCTTATAAAATAGCAATATTTCCTTTACTTAAAAATAAACCTGAGTTAGTATCTCTTGCAAAAAATCTGTTTTATGATATAAAAAACAAATTACCTGCTTTCTATGATGACACCGGCGCCATTGGTAAACTATATCGCCGCCAAGATGAAATCGGAACGCCGTTCTGCGTAACTGTGGATGTCGATAGTCTCACTGATAAAAAAGTGACCATCCGTGATCGAGACACCATGCAGCAAGAACGCGTCGCCATTGATGAAGTGTTTAATTTCGTTGATAATAAATTAGGGTAAAGTATAATAGTTGTTAATATCTGTTTTAATCTAAGGCAACAAGCCTTTTAAACGGTAAAAGGAGGAGAACGACAATGGCAAAGAAATATGTTTATTTTTTCAGTAAGGATAAATCCGACGGTAACACTAAAATGAAAAATCTTCTTGGTGGAAAAGGCGCTAATTTAGCGGAAATGTGTACGATTGGCCTGCCGGTACCTCCTGGATTTACTATTACTACTGAAGTTTGCAAAGAGTATTATGAAAACAAAAAGAAATACCCCCAAGGATTAAAAGAGCAAGTTTCTCTTAATCTTAAAAAACTCGAAAAAACTACCGGAAAAAAATTTGGCGATAAGAAAAATCCTATCCTAGTATCAGTACGAAGCGGTGCCGCGGTATCTATGCCGGGAATGATGGATACAGTTTTAAATCTGGGGCTTAATGATGACGTAGTAGAGGGATTGATAGACCTTACTAAGAATCCGCGATTCGTATGGGATTCATACAGACGATTTATTCAGATGTTCGGCGATGTTGCCATGGAAGTCCCACATTCAGCGTTTGAACATGCGTTAGAAGAAGTAAAAAGAAAAATAGCAAAACAAAAAGGGATTCAAGATGCTGAAGATTTAGTTCAAGAAGCTCTTAACAAAGCTGTACCTGATACAGCAATGGATGTAGAGGCATTAAAGGAGTTAGTAATCGCTTATAAAGATATTTATAAAAAGCACACTAAAGAAAACTTCCCGCAGGATCCTCAAAAACAGCTTTGGTACTCTATAAACGCGGTTTTTAATTCATGGAACAACGACAGAGCAATTGCTTACAGAGAAATCAATGATATCACCGATCTATTCGGCACGGCGGTAAACGTCCAAACAATGGTATTTGGAAATATGGGCGAAGATTCTGGGACCGGCGTAGGATTTACCAGAGATCCATCTATCGGTACCAACAAACTTTATGGTGAATTCCTTATGAATGCTCAAGGTGAAGACGTGGTCGCCGGAATAAGAACACCGCTTCCTATAGATGAACTTAAACAGGAAAATAAAAGAGTATTTGAGGAAATTCAACAAATAAGAGGTAAACTTGAAAAACATTATAAAGATATGCAGGACTTTGAATTCACCATTGAAAAAGGAACACTCTACATGCTGCAAACACGCGGGGGAAAACGAACAGCTGCTGCCGCGGTAAAAATAGCCGTAGATATGGTGAAAGAAAAACTTATTGATAAAAACACGGCGTTATTACGCGTTACGCCTGAACAAATCGACCAGATGCTTCATCCTATGTTTGACCTCATTGACGAAAAAAAATCAACTATATTTTCAAAATCAGGGCTTCCAGCATCTCCCGGCGCGGCAATTGGGCAAGTTGTGTTTACAGCAAAAGACGCTGAAGACTGGAAAGCAGACGGCAAAAAAGTTATTCTTTGCCGCGTTGAAACATCACCTGAAGATATTAGAGGGATGCACGCCTCAAGCGGAATCGTAACCGCCAGAGGAGGAATGACTTCTCACGCTGCGGTTGTTGCTAGAGGGATGGGTAAATGTTGCGTGGCTGGAGCCGGAGACATTGTTATACACGCGCATAAAAAAGAAATGAACGTCGGGAAAATAACAGTAAAAGAAGGAGACTGGATATCTCTTAACGGAAGTACAGGTGTTATATACATCGATAAAATAAAATTAATTCCCGCCCAAGTAACCGGTCCGTTTAACGTTCTAATGAAGTGGGCTGACGAAGTAAGAAAACTCGGAATACGTACAAATGCCGATACTCCCGCTGATACTAAAATAGCCGTTGAGTTTGGCGCTGAAGGTATCGGATTATGCCGTACAGAACATATGTTCTTTGAAGGGGAAAGAATCACATCATTTAGAAAGATGATTCTTGTCGCGCCGGAAGTTAAAAAATTAAGAGACGCGATATATCAAGAGAAAGACCCTGAGAAAATGAAACGAATGGAAGAAGAAATTCAAGCGCCTTTGAAACAATATCATGACGCTTTAGCTGAACTACTGCCGCTACAAAGAACCGATTTTGAAGGGATATTTAAAGAGTTAAAAGGATATCCTTGCACAATTAGGCTGTTGGATCCACCGCTTCATGAGTTTTTACCTCACGACGAAAAAGGCCAGCATGAATTAGCGCAAGCAATGGGCATAAGTTTCAATAAAGTAAAAGAAACCGTAGAATCATTAAAAGAATTCAACCCTATGCTTGGCCATCGCGGATGCCGGCTAGGAATAACTTATCCAGAAATAACAAGAATACAAACTCAGGCTATCATTGAAGCAGCTCTTAACGTTACAGCTAAAAAAATAAAAGTAAAACCTGAAATAATGATTCCTTTAGTTGGGCACGTAAAAGAATTAGATTCACAAAAAAAGATTATTCTTGATACAATAGCAACTATAAAAAAGGACAGAAAACTAAGGAAACTGCCATTTGATGTTAAAATAGGTACAATGATCGAAATCCCCAGAGCTGCTGTTACAGCTGATGAAATAGCGAAATCAGCGGAGTTCTTCTCCTTTGGAACAAACGATTTAACTCAAATGGGATGCGGTTTCTCACGAGACGATTCAGGAAGATTTTTAACCGACTACGTTAATGCCGGAATATACCCGATAGATCCCTTTCAGTCGCTGGATATAAGTGGCGTTGGAAAACTTGTTGAAATCGCCTCTGATTTAGGACGAAAAGAGAGAAAAGACATAAAGCTGGGTATATGCGGAGAACACGGAGGAGATCCGAAATCAATTGATTTCTGTCATAAGATAGGACTTACCTACGTAAGCTGTTCACCGTTTCGAGTGCCTATCGCCAGATTGTCAGCGGCACAGGCAACATTAAAAGAAAACGCGAACACAAAAAAAGCAAGTAGTCAAAATAGAAAAAAACAGTAACAAATATGGAAGCAATAAAAGCATATTTAGAAAGAATAAAAAACATCCCTGTGCTTACACAGCCAGAAGAGGAATCAATAGTAAAAAAAGCAAAACGCGGAAATAAAGAAGCTCGGCGAAAAATGATTACCTCTAACTTAAAGTTAGTAGTTAATATTGCCAAACACTATTCTCGATACGGGTTACCATTAATGGATCTAATTGCCGAAGGTAACATTGGTCTTATGCGGGCAATAAACAAGTTTAACACCCGCAGAGGCTACCGATTTTCAACTTACTCGGCATGGTGGATACGCCAAGCAATTACCCGAGCGCTTATTGATCAGGGAAAAACTATCCGTATCCCTGTCTATATGAGTGAAGTTATCTCTAAGTTCCAAAAATCAAAAGAACAGCTGCGTCAAAAACTAAACCGTGAACCCAACCGCAAGGAGATAGCTAAAAAGCTAAAGGTTCCCGTGAATAAAATCGGTGAAATTGAAATGTGGATTCAGAAAAAATCTTCATTAGAAGCCCCTGTCGGCGATGATGGAGAATCCCAATTAGGGGACTTTATCGAAGGTAAAGATTATGCTGACACATCAAAAGAAATTGAAAAAATCTTCGAAAAAGAGCGACTCACTCATCTTCTTGATTCTGTTACTGAACGGGAACGCTTGGTTTTGAATTTACGTTTTGGTATAGCTGACGGCAAACCGCATATATTAGCCGACGTGGCAAAAATATTAAATGTTTCAAGAGAACGCATACGACAAATAGAAAAAGAAGCCTTGCGTAAAGTAAAAAAATACGCTATAGAAGAACAAAAAAAAGACCTGGAGATTTAATAGTTTTAAGTTATAAGTTTTAGGTTTTAAGTTTAGAAAAAGGAGGAAAAATAAAATGCAGGAAGTAATAGATTTAGCCAAATACATAAGAAGTATTCCTGATTTTCCTAAAGAAGGTATTTTATTTCGTGATATTACTACACTACTTAACAACAAAGAAGCATTTATAAATTCTATAGATCAATTAGCTTCCCTCATAAAAGATAAACAAATAGATTATATTGTTGCCGCTGAATCCCGTGGATTTATATTTGGCGGCGCATTATGCTGCAAATTAAACTGTGGATTTGTGCCGGTAAGAAAACCCGGCAAACTGCCTGGAAAAACGTTTCAACATACTTATTCTTTAGAATACGGACAAGACACCTTAGAAATCCATCAAGACGCGTTTCCTTCTAATTCTAATATTTTGATTTTAGATGACTTACTAGCAACAGGAGGAACAGCGTTGGCTCAAATTAAGTTAGCAGAAAAATTACGAGGCAAAATCGTCGGAGTTATGTTTCTCATTGAACTGACCGCGCTGGGCGGAAAAGAAAAAATAAAAGATTACCCCGTCTATTCGTTAATAAAATATTGAAACTAGTTTTAAGTTCTAAGTTTTAGAGTATAAGTTTATAGAAATAACATAAAGCCTGATTATTACAAAACATAAACTATTTTAACCTATAACTTAAAACCTAAAACTTACAACTAAATTCCGCGCCCGTAGCTCAGCAGGACAGAGCGCTAGCCTCCTAAGCTGGAAATGGCCGTTCGAGTCGGCCCGGGCGCATGAATATAATCTAGTTTTAAGTTATAAGTACTAAGTTTTAAGTTTCGGAAAAAAAGTTAAAAATATTGACAAACTAATTATATGAGTTTATACTTAAGAACGGTTGAGATTCAATAGTTCTTGTTTACAGAGATTAAATCAGGCGCTGGTGCTATAGTAAAACAGCGCCATTATATCGCTCTTTAACATAATTGAAACAATTTTTCGGAGCCATAATAAGGCTTAATAGGGAATGCCGTGAATAGTCGGCAACTCTCCCGGAGCTGTAACCCTTTATGCACTGCGTATGCCAGTGTATAAAAACTTTTTTTATAGTTTATGCCACTGTTCTCATAAAGCGGGATGGGAAGGCGGTAAAAAAAGGAGGGAAGTCAGAACACCTTCCGAAAAATATAAAATTGAGGTTTTGCGAGGTACGACAACCTAAAATTTTTTATTTCGGGGCCAAGATAAATCAGGGTACAACCCCACATTCAGAAAAAATTGAGTGTGGGGTTTTTTTATTGTTTATCGATAGATAAAAAATAATCCGCATCTCGTAGGGGCGCCGCTTGTCTACGCCCGTTTACGATTCGGTATGATGATATATTTATCTAATTATTATTACGGGCGTAGGCAAGCAGCGCCTCTACAAAATTTACCTATAAAATTCATGTCAACAAAACTGATATTAATAAGACACGGACAAACTGACTGGAGCAAACAAAAAAAATACTGCGGAGTTAGAGACATCGATTTAAATGATGTAGGTCGTCACCAGGCAGAAAAATTGGAAAACGAATTAATAAACAAAGATATTATTAACGTTTATTCCAGCGATCTAAAACGCTGCGAGAACTTTGCCAAACTCATTTTCAAAAACAAACTGATAGAAAAACTACCACAACTAAGAGAAATGAACTTTGGTATATTTGAAGGGTTAACTTACCATCAACTAATGGAGAAACATCAAGAGATTTATCAGCGCTGGTTAAATAATCCTTCCAAGATATCTATTCCTCAAGGAGAAAACTTAAACGAAATGAACATACGGGTAAAAAAAACACTAATGCAACTGTTATGCATAAATAAAGACAAAACTATAGCTATGATAACCCATGGCGGTCCTATAAAAGTAATTTTATGTCATGTTTTAAACTTAAATCTAGATGAAATCTGGCAAATCGAACCTGGGTTAGCAAGCGTACGAGAAATCGAGTTTGATGAAACTGGAAAAGGAAAAATCTTATAGCGCATAGCGTTTAGCGGATAGCATAGAGTATAAACCAAATACTTTCTTAAACTATCCGCTATCTGCGCTACGCTAAACGCTAAAAATCATGGGTAAACTAACTTTCATTATCGGCGGAGTGAGAAGCGGTAAAAGCAACCACGCCACGCGACTGGCAAAGGATAAAGATAAAAAAGTCGCGTTTATCGCTACTTCTCAAATATTAGATGACGAAATGAAAAAACGCGTACAGCTACATAAAGAACAAAGACCTCATCACTGGCAAACTTTTGAAAAACATAAAAACATAATACCAGCGATAGAGGAAATAAATAAATCTTTTGATATCGTGATTATTGACTGTTTAACCATTTATATATCTAACCTTTTATTAGCAGACACAGATGAACACCAAATAGAAGAGCACATAGACTTATTAATGAAAACGCTAAAAACAACGGATTTTAAAACTATTATAGTTTCAAACGAAGTCGGATTAGGTATTGTACCGGATAATGTTCTAGCAAGAAGATTTCGCGATTTAGCGGGAAAAGTAAACCAAATAACGGCAAAGCACGCTGATGAAGTAATTTTTATGGCAGCGGGACTACCAATGAAATTGAAATAGTTCAGAGTTGGTAGTTCATAGTTCGTAGAAAAAGGAGAAGATTTATGGAAAAGATACAAAAAATCATCAAAAAAATTTCAAACATTGATCATTCTTTCACACAAAAAGCGCAGGAAAGATTAGACAGCCTTACTAAACCACAGGGAAGTTTAGGTAAACTGGAAGACATAGCTAAGCTAATTGTGGGTATCACCCAAAATCTAACCCCTTCGTTAAAACACAAAGTTATATTCACACTGGCCGCGGACCATGGTGTAGCCGCAAGCGGAGTAAGCGCCTTCCCTCAAGAAGTAACCGCTCAAATGGTTTATAACTTTATATCCGAAGGAGCAGGAATAAACGTTTTAGCAAAACACGTGGGCGCTAAAGTTGTTGTAGTTGATGTCGGGGTAGCACAAGAATTAAAATTAAAAAATGAAAAATTAAAAATTAAAAAGATAGGGTATGGAACAAAAAATATGTCTAAAGAGCCTGCGATGAGTCGAGAACAAGCGATAAAATCAATTGAAACCGGCATTGAGTTATTTGAGGAAACATTTTTCAGTACTGGCATAGATATTGTCGGTACAGGGGAAATGGGTATTGCCAACACAACCTCCGCAAGCGCGATTACATCCGTTATTACTGGTGAAAAAGTAACCATTGTAACCGGTAAAGGAACTGGTATCACAGAAAAAGGCTTACAAATTAAAATTGAGGTAATAGAAAAAGCGATTCATTTAAACCAACCAAATAAATCAGATGCTATTGACGTACTATCAAAAGTAGGAGGATTTGAAATAGGAGGATTATCCGGCATCATTTTAGCAGCAGCAGCTAGAGGCGTACCTGTTGTAATTGATGGATTTATATCTGGGGCAGCAGCATTACTAGCCTACACGATAGAGCCAAAAGTAAAAGATTACATGATCGCGGCACACTGTTCCGCGGAAAAGGGACATAAAATTATTCTCAAATATATTGGACTAAAACCATTACTTGACCTTAACTTACGATTAGGAGAAGGAACCGGCGCTGCGCTGGCAATGACAATTATAGAATCAGGGGTAAAAATTTTAAATGAAATGGCAACGTTCACAGCCGCGAATGTGACAGAAAAGAAGATATAGTCACAGGTAACAAGCCACAGGTTTCAGGTTATATGAAACATTTTTTAATCGCTTTACAATTTTTGACAACTATTCCTATTAAGATAAAACCGTCTCTTGATAAAATACCTCAATCATTAATATATTTTCCCGCTGTAGGTTTGTTTTTAGGGGCTATCTTAACAATATTTAATATTCTATTAACTGGGATACATCTTCCAGCGTTTCTTGTCAACGTTATTTTGGTAGTTTCTTTGATAATACTTACCGGCAGTCTGCATTTAGACGGATTAGCTGATACCTTTGACGCTTTTTTAAGCGGCAAACCTAAATCAGAAATGTTAAAAATAATGCGAGACTCTCATATTGGAACAATGGGCGTACTAAGCTTAATAAGCGTTATCTTATTAAAAATAGGTCTGCTTGGCTCGCTTAATCCCGCGGCAAAAAATGGCTCATTACTTTTAATGTGCGTATTAAGCCGCTACGTTCTAGTTTTTTCGATATTTAAATTTCCCTATGCCAGAGAAACCGGAAAAGCAAAGATTTTCTTCAACAACATCACAATTAAAACACTTTCTCTTTCCAGTCTTATAAGCTTAATTTTAGCTGTTATATTATTAAAGATTAAAGGAATAATACTCTTTTTTATGCTTTTAATTTTTGTTTTTTTACTGGGTAAATTTATTACTAAAAAAATTGGCGGGTTAACCGGCGACAGCCTTGGCGCGATAACTGAAATAACCGAGGTTTTTATTCTGTTTTTTTGTTTATCGTTATGATGATAAAAACTAACCATTCCCACGGCGGCAATATTCATTATTATATCAACAATACATCTCTGCCGTCAAAAAAAATGATTGATTTTAGCGCTAACATCAATCCTTTAGGACTGCCTAAAAGCGTGAAAGAAACTATTATAAAAAATATAAAGATGATTACCCATTACCCCCAACCGCATTCGGATCAACTAAAAATAAAACTTGCCGCCTTCCATAAAATAAATCGCAATAATTTAATAACTGGAAACGGATCAATTGACCTTATCTATTTAATTCCGCGCGCGTTAAGAATAAAAACCGGTCTGATAATTACCCCTACATTCAGTGAATATGAAACGGCATTACAACTAAACAACGCGCGAACCATCTTTTTTAATGTTTGGAAACAAAATAATTTTACAATAGATGAATCAACGCTGATTCCATTAATAAAAAAAGCCGATTTAGTATTTCTTTGTAACCCCAACAATCCTACGGGTACTATTCTTTTTCGCGACAAAATATTAAATCTGCTTAACGTATGCCGCGAATATAATACGTTTTTAGTTATAGATGAAACGTTTATGAATTTTGCCAAAGCCGAATCGCGGTTTAGCCTACTAGCTGAGGCGCCTAAATATAAAAATCTTATAATTTTACGTTCATTAACTAAATTTTTTGCTTTTGCCGGTTTACGATTAGGTTACGCTGTCGGAAATAGAGAAACAATCAAATTGTTATCTCAATATCAATACCCCTGGAACATAAATTTCTTAGCTCAGATTGCCGGTCAAAAAGTTATTGAAGAAACGTCTTATATAAAGAAAAGTAAAGATTTCATCCAAAAAGAAAAAGAATACCTATACCACCAATTAAACCGTATAGAAGGATTAAAAATGTATCCGCCCAATGTGAACTTCATTCTAGGTAACCTAAAAAGTAACGCTAAAATAAAAAACGTTAAAACCCTATCAGAAAAAATGGCGAAAAAAGGTATTCTTATTCGTGACTGTTCTAATTTTAGAGGATTAAATAATACATTTTTTAGAGTGGCAGTTAAAACAAGAAGACAAAATGAACAGTTGGTACGATTATTAAAAAGTATTTTAATATGAAAAAAACTAAAGTTTTACATGTTTGCGGAACTGGGTCCGGCGTAGGCAAAAGCATTATTGTTGCTGGATTATGCCGGATTTTTAAACAAGAAGGCTATAACGTTTGCCCGTTCAAAGCGCAAAATATGGCGTTAAATTCATTTATAACCAAAGAAGGCGGAGAAATCGGGCGAGCTCAGGCGGTACAGGCCCAAGCGGCAAAAATCCAACCCAGCGTCGACATGAATCCGGTTTTAATGAAACCCACCTCGGACAGGAAAGCGCAAATCATTGTGCGAGGAAAAGCCATCGGCAACATGGATGTCTTAACTTACGTTAATTATAAAAAAGAACTCATAAAAACTGTCTGTGCCTCTTATCAGCGGCTGAGGAAAAAATATGACTTAATTATCATGGAAGGGGCGGGAAGTCCGGCAGAAATAAACTTAAAACAGCATGACATCGTAAACATGAAAATGGCCCAATATGCTAAGGCGCCGGTAATTCTGGTAGGAGATATTGATAAAGGCGGCGTGTTCGCCTGGCTGTGCGGCACGCTTGATTTATTGACGAAAAATGAACGAAAACACGTGAAAGGACTGCTGATTAATAAATTTCGCGGAGATAGAAGGTTACTGTCTTCAGGCATAAATTTCTTAGAGAAAAAAACAGAAAAAAAAGTGTTAGGAATCATTCCTTATTTTAAAAACATACGAATTCCTGAGGAGGATTCAATTCCTCTCAATGAATATAACAATTCAAAGACAACTCGCGATATTACCATCTCGGTCATACATCTACCGCATATATCTAACTTTACTGATATGGATCCTTTCCAAAAAGAAAAAGACGTATCAATAAAATACGTAAATGAACCGCAACAACTAAAAATGAGCGATATTATCATCATCCCGGGAACAAAAAATACTCTCGCTGATTTAGCCTGGCTTAAAAAAGCTAACCTTGCCGCGGCGATAAAGGCTAACACAACCGCCACCTTCATTATAGGAATATGTGGCGGATTCCAAATGCTGGGGAATACAATATCTGACCCATTAAACGTAGAATCACGCCTAATAAAAAATAAAGGATTAAGCCTTCTTAATATAACTACGTCTCTTGGACAAAGAAAAGTAACCCATCAGATAAAGGGTAAAGAATTATCGTTCGGAATAGATATCAGCGGATATGAAATCCATCACGGAAAAACAAAAATTGATTCTAGCGTTAACGCTTTTTGTGAAATTACTCAGCGCGGCAATAAATCAGCTAAAATCTTAGACGGCGCCAGGAGCCAAGACGGCAGAATCTGGGGAACATACATCCACGGCATATTTGACAATGACGTCTTGCGGCAAAATTTTTTGAATCAAATAAGAAAAAATAAAAATCTAACTATTTCAGGAAAAAACACAGTTTTTGATCCCGACAGAGAATACGATAATCTTGCTATACTCCTTAAAAATAACATCGATATGGATTGTTTAAAAAAAATAATTGATAAAGGAGTATGATCAAATGATACCTATTATTCTTGGATATACTATGGATTTAATTTTCGGCGACCCGCGATGGATGCCTCACCCGGTAAAAATAATTGGTACAGTTATAACAAAGTTAGAATTTGTAATTCGAAAATTCATATTAAACAAGCGTTTCGCGGGAATTATTTTAGCGATTATTATTATCGGTTTAAGCTGGCTAATTCCGTTCTTATTAATTAAATTCGCCGCCTCTATCCATAAATACGCGGGATGGGGAATTTCAGCAGTACTTATATACACAACTTTATCCATAAAAGATTTAAAAGTACACGCGATATCTATATACTCGGCGTTAAAAAATAAAAATTTGGTAAAGGCAAAAGAAAAAATATCAATGATGGTCGGAAGAGACACAGAAAATTTAAGTGAAACAGAAATTATTCGCGCGACAGTAGAAACTATCGCCGAAAACACCGTTGACGGAATAATTTCTCCATTATTTTTCGCGTTTTTAGGCGGAGCTCCTATGGCGATAGCATATAAAGCGGTGAATACGTTAGACTCAATGGTCGGCTATAAAAATAAAAAGTATATAGATTTTGGCTGGGCGTCAGCAAAAATAGATGATTTGGCAAACTTTATTCCCGCCAGAATTTCAGCGCTAATCATTCCCATATCAAGCTGGCTGCTGAGGGAAAGGGGAATTAAATCGTGGCGAATCGCTTTAAGGGATGGAAAAAAGAACTCCAGCCCCAACAGCGGAATACCACAATCAGCGACAGCCGGCGCGTTGGGAATTCAATTAGGTGGTAAGTGTTCATACCATGGCCTAACAATAAATAAACCTTTAATCGGCGATAAAATCAACTTATTAACTCCTGAACACATTAAAAAAAGCATAAAAATAAGCCATATGTGCGGCATCCTAACGATACTAACAGGCCTAATAACCACTTACCACCTACGCGGTGGTAAGTGGTAAGTGGTAAGTTAAGAATCACTATGAAAGCAGCAATTTTAAAAAATGTTAACGATTTACGTATAGAAAATTTACAAATGCCAAAGTGCGGATCTGATGAAATATTAATAGAAGTAAAAGCCGCCGCTATCTGCGCTACGGATAAAAAAATGATTTTACATGGGCATAAAGACTTAACTTTTCCAAGAATTCTTGGACATGAAATTGCTGGAATAATATCTAAAACTGGAAAGAATGTTAAAAAACTAAAAATAGGTAATCGGGTCCAAATTTCACCGGGAGTAGTTTGTGGAACTTGTTTTTACTGCCGCGAAAAACATGAAAATATGTGTGATAACATGAAAATAATTGGATTTCATATAAATGGCGGATTTTCTCAATATTTACATATCCCTCAAAAAGGCATTGCCGCGGGAGTAATCAACTCCATTCCCAAAAACTTAACATTTGAAGAAGCTTGCCTAGCTGAACCTTTAGCCTGCTGTATTAACGCGCTAACTTTAGGCAACCTATCAAAAGGAGAAAACATCGTTATTTTCGGCGCCGGGCCCATAGGCTGTTTACTTATTCAAGTATCTAGACTATTCGGCGCGGAAAAAATCATCTTGGTTGAACCTAACAAACAACGTTTAGAATTTGCCAAACAATTTAACGCTGATTACTATATACACGATTTCAATAAAAACGTCTTTTCCACAATAAAAGAAAAACTAAAAAGAACTGTAAATATATTAATCTCCGCCTGCTCTCATAAAAAAATTCCTCAATGGGGAATAGACATTTTATCAAAAAGAGGACGTATTGTTTTTTTCTCCGGTATCAAACAATCGTATACTAACATCCCCATTAACTACAATCTCATTCACTATAAAGAACTTAGTGTTATCGGTGCTTATGGCTGTACTTCTAAACAAAATAAAACAGCGTTGTCGTTAATACATAAAAAGCTCATAAATGTGAAGTCTCTAATAACCCACTATTTTTGTTTGGATGAAATAGAAAAAGGCTTATCTTTTATCAAAAATAAAGAAGGCATGAAGATTATTATTAATAAATTTTAAAGAAGGAGAATAACCATGTTTGATGAAATCGATTTAAAAACTTTTGGTGAAAAAATTCATCAGTTAATTCAAGGTAAGAATTTATCGCGAAAAGAAACTAAAGACATGTTTTGTCAGGTATTAAATAACACCCAGCCCCAATTACAGCAAGGAGCTTTGTTAGCGGCTCTTACTTCCAAAGGAGAAACAGTGGAAGAAATCGCGGGAACATGGGAAGCTATCCACCAATTAGATACCGCGAAAGTTCAACTCGACATAAGTTCCCCGCTGGTAGAAAATTGCGGAACAGGAATGGATGGAATAAAAACATTCAACATCAGCACCGCCGCGGCGATTATAGCTTCCGCTAACGGAATTCATATAGCCCGACATGGAGCCAGAGCGATAACATCAAAATGCGGAACAGTAGATATCCTCCAAGAGCTCGGGATTAATGTTGAGTGTACTCCTGAAACTGTTAAAAAAAGTATTGAGAAATGCGGTATTGGCATATTTAACGGCATGAGTCCTCAAATTCATCCTAATGGAGGATTAGCAAGAATATTATCTCAAATTAGATTTGGAACAATACTAAATATCGCCGCATCTTTAGCAAATCCAGCTTCACCAACTTACGCGGTAAGAGGAGTTTACTCTAAAGATAAAGTTGAATTAGTAGCCAAAGTAATGAAAGAAATTGGTTACCGCAGAGCGTATATTGTTCATGGATTGAATGCTGCCGGAACAAAAGGCATAGATGAACTTTCAACAATGGGAGAAAATTTTGTTTGCGAATTAAAAGAAACCGGAGAAATTAAAAAATACAGTTTTTTCCCTCAAGATTTAGGATTATCTCAAGCTAAAGAATCAGATCTTTCTCCAGCAGAAAACAAACAAAAAGAAAAAGATAATTTCCTCAATCTAATTTCAGGAAAACTACACGGTCCGAAACAAGATATCATTTGTCTTAATGCCGCGGCAATTCTTTACATTATGAAAAAAGCAAAAGACCTAAAAGAAGGCATAGAAATATCCCGTAAAACAATAGAAACAGGTAAAGCCCTAGAAAAGCTAAACCAATGGATAGACACACAAAACTAATTTACTTACCACCGCATAGGTGGTTAATACTGATAGTCCTTTTTGGGCTTATTTTATTTGAGGCTTACGCTGATCAATCGCCGAAAAGAATTGTGTCGCTAGCACCATCTGTCACCGAAAGTATTTATGCTCTCAACGCCCAAGATAATTTAATCGGTGTTACAACTTACTGCGATTATCCTTTAGACGCTAAGAATAAACCTAAACTAGGTACTCTTATAAGCCCTAATATCGAGAAAGTATTATCGATTAATCCAGATCTGATTTTAACCATTATTGGTGTAAACCGAATACAAGCAATCGAAAAATTAAAAAACTTAGGATTAAAAGTTATTGCCTTCCCAGAAAGTAATAATTTTAACGATATTATAAATAATTTTCTTCATTTAAGCGAAATTCTCGATAAAAAAACAATAGCGGAAGAAATTATAAAAACCGCTAAAAATGAAATGAACAAATTAACTGAAGAAATAACCAGCGTCAGTCATCCTCGTGTATTCTGGCAGGTGAACGTAAAACCTTTGGTCACTGTAGGAAAAAATACTTTTGCAAACAACATTATTGAATTAAGCGGAGGAACAAACATATTTAGTGATGTCAAAGATAAATATCCCCGAATAAATTATGAAGAAGTAATTTTAAGAAATCCCCAAGTTATTATTTTGGTTACCATGGGTGACGTAACTGCGGAACAACAGCTGTTCTGGCAAAAATTTAAACAAATCGATGCTGTCCATAATAATCAGATCTATGTCATCGACGCTAATTTAGTATGCAAACCAACGATAACCTGTTTTTTAGCCGGGGTAAAAACAATAAAGGGGCTGATACATAAAGAACCCGATGAATAAAAAACGCGTTTTAATCTTAATTTTAATGGCGGTCTCTTTAGCGGGTCTTATGTTTGTTTCGCTTACATTAGGAGCGGGCAAATTACATCTCACTGAGATAATTTATGCTCTTACTCATCCTAAAACACCAGAATTAGCGGCAGATATTATCTACAAACTCCGCCTTCCGCGAATAGTTTTAGCAATGGTTGTAGGCGCTGGTCTATCCGCCAGCGGGGTGGTACTACAAGGAATGCTGCGGAATCCTTTAGCAGAACCTTATACAATAGGGATATCGGGAGCTTCAGCTTTTGGCGTAAGTTTAGGAATAATCTTTGGCGCCAGCGCGCCGTTTTTGCCGATATTCAGCGCGACGGCGGCAATAATAACCATGTTTTTTGTTTTTCTCATCGCTTCCAGAAAACGGTTTTCTCCGTCTTCAATAATTTTAGGAGGAGTAATCTTAAGTTTCTTTTTCTCAGCCTGCGTCCAGATGCTGTTTTCTCTGGCAAAATCTGAAAAAGTTCATAGCGCGGTTTTATGGCTAATGGGCGACCTTTCTTTGACTGATCCGCTTTTAATCAAAATTGTTTCTATAATTATATTAGGAAGTACCGCCTTACTTATCACCCTAGGTCGTGACATTAATATTTTAACTTTAGGAGAGGAAAAGGCCTCTAATTTAGGAATAAATATAGAACTTCTAAATAAACTTTTGTTTATCACCTGTTCATTAATTATCGGCGCAGCAGTTGCTGCCAGCGGAATAATAAGTTTTGTGGGATTAATTGTTCCTCATATCCTGCGTTATTTAGGAGGAGCTAATTACCGTTTTCTTATTCCTGCCTCCGCGTTAGGCGGGGCCATATTTCTAATATTATGCGATACTTTAGCGCGCACGGTAATTCTTCCTTTAGAATTACCTGTGGGAGTAATTACAGGAATCATTGGCGGCACGTTTTTTTTAATTTATCTTTTTTTATCTAAAACAAAAAGGTTCTTTTGAAATATTAAGGAATTTGTAGGGGCGCCGCTTGCCTACGCCCGATTATTAATAATGATATACCATGATGAATATAATTCGGCATAATAATTCATACAATTATTGATAATTCTATATTATTACGGGCGTAGGCAAGCGACGCCCCTACGACAATGAATTTAATAAATATAAAAAATATTACCTTTGGCTACGGGCAAACAGAAGTATTAAAAAATATATCCTGCGCCGTGTCTGAATCAGATTTTCTGGGTATCATCGGGCCTAATGGCGCAGGAAAAACTACACTTTTTAAACTTATTTCTAAATTGCTGAAACCCTGGCAGGGAAAAATCTTCTATAACAACATCGACTTAACCAAAATCCCCCTACATCAGTTAGCCAAAACAATGGCGGTTATTCCTCAGATTTTAGAAACACCGTTTTCTTTTACTGTTAACGAATTCGTGTCCATGGGGCGATTTCCTCATTTAAGCAGGTTCGAAAACTTTCGACATCAAGATTACGATATCGTGAATCAATCGCTTAATTTAGCCGATGTGTCGCGTTTGAGTTCTCACCGATTAACAGAATTATCAGGAGGAGAACGCCAAAGGGTAATTATAGCCCAGGGGTTAGCGCAAACGCCAAAACTTCTTCTACTGGACGAACCCACAGCGCATTTAGATATTACTCATCAAGTACGTATATTAGACCTTCTAAAACGGCTGAATAAACAAACCGGATTAACGGTAATTGTCGTCATGCATGACTTAAATTTAGCCAGTGAATACTGCGACAAAATAATCCTGCTTAAAAACGGAGAAATATTTAAAAGCGGCAGTCCAAGGGAAGTCTTCTCCTATGAAAACATCGAAGAAGTGTATAAAACAACAGTAGTGGTAAAAAACAATCCTATATCAAAAAAACCCTATGTGTTCTTGGTTTCAGAAGAAGAAAATAAAAAAAGGAGGTGATAAAATAAACTTAAAAGGGAAAAAGGTACAGAGAAAAATTCGAAGCACGAAATCCGAAATACGAAACAAAAAGGAGGAAAAAATGAAAAAATTAGTTGGATTTATTATAGTCGTAACTTTATGTGTTTCATCAGCTGTTATATTAAAATCATGGGCAAAAAATCGCCCCTCGCAAGAAAAGAATATCGTTATAGAGATTAATTATGGGAACGAACAGCTCTCACGAACAATTGAAATTCCTTGGAAAAAAGGAAAAACTGTTCTTGAAATATTACAAAAAGCGGCGGTAGTAGAAACCCATCCCGTGGGAGAATATATTATGGTTACCTCCATTGACGGCGTCAAAGGAAAACGAGGAGACATGGCTTGGTATTACACCATAAACGGTAAGTCCGCGAATAAAATAGCTTACTCAAAAATCACTAAAGCTGATGAACACATTCAATGGTCATACAAAAAAGACGTTTGCTCATCAAAGGTTGATAAAGGAATAAACTAACAATTTTAAAATACGGATAACCAAAGGAAGTCTTCGTGAGATTCGAAGCGCTGCCCCGCAACGGTAATGAATCAGATTGTAGATGTGAGCTAACAGATTGCAGATAAAATTATCTCTAATCTCCCATCTATTTTGAGCCCGGACAATTGGTTATCATGAAGTATTCGGTAATGTCAAAATTTGTATAAAAATAACAAATTACAAGTACCAAATAACAAATAAGCACCAAATGACAATTTTCAAATGTTCAAAACATCAATATTTTCTATATTGTTTGGAATTTTGATCATTGGATATTAGAATTTATTTGTAATTTGGAAATTGTTATTTGGGATTTATAAAAACTTTTGACAATACC
>Ga0180007_10003038_pt1 | contig 19158 bp, 20 predicted proteins | sample MM_PC_MetaG_FD_121122 | JGI IMG/M metagenome (GOLD analysis project Ga0180007, IMG submission 121122) | Groundwater microbial communities from the Aspo Hard Rock Laboratory (HRL) deep subsurface site, Sweden - MM_PC_MetaG | ecosystem: Environmental > Aquatic > Deep subsurface > Groundwater... | reverse complement strand
GTCGTTAAAAGTGTCGCGAAAAAAGAAGTGAAAATAACGTCTCAGGTTAATCTTGAATCCAGTCTTTCAAGTTCCCCGCCTCCGCAGGTTGGGAAAGAAACAACCTATACAGTTATTTGGTCTGTTTCTAGTTTTTACAACGATATTTCTGGTGTCTCTGTTCGTTCCTTTTTACCGTCCTATGTAAAATGGTTGGATGTTGTCAAACCGAGCGGAGAGAATATTGTTTACACAGCTTCTACGGGAGAGCTGAAGTGGAATGTAGGTAGTGTAAAAGCGGCTGCAGGGGTTTTGAGTCCTGCCAAAACAGTTGCTTTCCAAATTTCGTTTTTACCGGCGCCCAGCCATGAGGGTTCTTCACCCGTTTTAATTCCGGAGGCTTTTCTTGAAGGTACGGATGTTTTTACCGGCGCTACAATTAGGGATTCAAGCGGAGAATTAACAATAGGTCCAAGTAAAGTTATCGGTCAGTAATTTTAATAGGAATATTTATTTTATGGATTCATCAGAAAAAATGGAAAAAATAGTTTCTTTGGCAAAACGAAGAGGTTTTGTGTACCCCGGCTCCGAAATTTATGGTGGCTTGGCTGGTATTTGGGATTATGGTCCTCTTGGTTCGGATATGCTTTATAACATAAAAGATCTTTGGTGGAAAAAATTTGTGAAGGGGCGTGATGAAATTTACGGGATAGCGTCCAGCGTTATGATGCCACAACAAGTCTGGTCTGCTTCCGGACATCTTGAAAATTTTACTGATCCGTTGGAGGGCGGAAAATTTAATACCATGTTCAAAACAAAGGTGGGTGCGTTGAAAGGAGAAACAGATGATGTGTATTTAAGGCCAGAACTTGCGCAGGGGATGTTTGTAAATTTTAAAAACATAATTGATTCTTTTCATCCCAAACTTCCGTTTGGAATCGCGCAAATTGGCAGGTGTTTTAGAAATGAAATTTCTCCCAGAGATTTTCTTTTCAGGGTTCGCGAGTTTGACTTGATGGAATTTGAGTATTTTGTCAGAGAAAACGATTGGGAAAAATATTTTGAATTTTGGAGAAAAGAAATGTGGGGTTGGATAGATGAAGTAGGTATTAGTAAAGAGAATGTTCATGAACTTGAAGTGCCGAAAGAAGATTTGGCCCATTATTCAAAAAGAACAATTGATTTTGAATACGACTTTCCTTTTGGCAGGAAGGAGCTTTATGGTTTGGCTTATAGAACTGACCACGACTTAAAAAATCATAAACTGGATTATCATGATGAGGAGAGCAAAGAAACTTTTATTCCGCATGTGATTGAACCGACATTTGGGGCGGGCAGGACGGTTTTAGCGATTCTTTGCGATGCTTACCAAGAAGACGAAATGGGAGGTGAGAAAAGAGTGTTTCTCAAATTTAAACCTCAAGTTGCCCCCGTAAAAGCTGCTGTTTTTCCTTTGTTAAAAAATAAACCGGAATTGGTAAAAAAAGCGCGCGAGGTTTATGAAATGATTAGAAAGCAAATTCAACCAGTAATGTTTGATGACAACGGAAACATAGGGAAAAGGTACAGAAGGCAGGATGAAATCGGAACTCCTTTTTGCGTAACAATAGATTTTGACACTCTTGAAAAAGATTCTGTTACTATCCGAGACCGCGACACAGGAAAACAAGAAAGAGTTGACACAAAAGACATTTTGGTGTATATACAAGAGAGGTTGAGATAGTTCGTAAATTGAAAAAGGAGGGAGGCAGATGAACACTTCGCCCTTTGTTGTTTTTTAATGTTGGGGATTTATATGTATCGTTCTCCTTATCATTGCCACACGACTTCTCCTGGATATTTTTTTTTGCACACAACGAGATTTGCTTTTTTTGGTCCTTTTGCGTTTAGAAAAAAAATTCGCAAAAAAATTTGCCCAAAATGTTTTGAGTAGATAAGAATTTAAAAGCGAGCTTCGGCTCGCTTTTTTTTGCGAAATTTGTTGGAAATTATTTAAAAATTTGTTAAAATTCAAAATTAATTATACTATATAACTATAAGCGGTCGCATACAACTGTATAGTAAAAATTTACATTGTATATTGTGTATTTTTTATGAAAAAAGAAACAAAAATATTAGTTGGTAAAATAATTTTGGGAACAATTGCCACGGCTGGGCTTTTAGCAGTCGCAGCAGTGGCGCCGAATGCTTTGAAAGCGGTGGATCTTTTTTATCCTAAGGAGAAAAGAAAATATCATCGTGGTTCTTATGTCAAAAAATCTATAACCAAACTAAAGGATAGGGGTTTGATTAAGTTTGAGAGACAGGATGGGGTGGCATTTGTTAGATTAACCAAAAAAGGACAGAAAAAACTATTGGGATATCAGTTGCGCGAAAAAATAATCAAAAAGCCCAAAAGATGGGATAAAAAATGGCGCGTGGTTATTTTTGACATCAAGGAACAGTCTAGAAATTTAAGGGAGGGCTTAAGGAAAGAAATAATTAATTTGGGTTTTGTTAAATTACAAAACAGTGTTCGGGTTTATCCTTATGAATGTGAAGAAGTCGTTGGCCTTATAAAAACATATTTTCAAATTGGAAAGGATGTTTTATACATGACGGTTGAAAAAATAGAAAATGACAAGTGGTTAAGAGAAGAGTTTGATTTGTCTTAATTGTTTTTATTTCTTTGCATCTGTTTTTTGTTCTTTAGTTTGGATCGAAATTTGTTTACTATATAGTTCAAGCGGTCGCATGTAGTTATATAGTAGGTATTTGGTGGGTAATGATTGGTATGAATAGAAGGGTTGACATAAAAGACATTTTGGTGTATCTTCAGGGAAGATTGAAATAGTTCGTAAATTGAAAAAGGAGGGGGTGTGTGATGGATTTTTTGGACGTGCTTTTTTGGGTGTTTTGTCTAAGTCTTTTGTGTGTTTTTGGTGGATTACTTTGTGTAGGAGAAAGCAAAAGCAAAAAGGCGTCAATAAATTGGACGACAGAAGACTTGCCTGACATGGTAAAATGTCTAAGGTGTGGATGGGTGGGACAAGCAGATAAACTGGGACACGGGAAACATGACAATTTTTCTGTTTGTCCTAACTGTAAAGAAGAAAACATAACTACACTTACTAAAAACGAACAAATGATATTGAAATATTTATGCCAATCTGATTGGTACGAGTAAACGATAAAGCGGGCTTCGGCTCGCTTTTTTTTGCTTTTGGGGGTTATTTGTGATAATTTAACTTTATGATTAAGTTTCAGAAAAAAGTTTTGAAGAATGGTTTGAGGGTTATTTTGGCTCCAATGGAAAATACAGAGGCAGCGACTTTTATGACACTGGTAGGCGTTGGCTCAAGATACGAAACAAAAAACATAAGTGGCATTTCTCACTTTCTTGAGCATATGTTTTTTAAGGGAACCAAGAGTCGCCCCAAGTTGGGACAAGTTCACCAGGATTTGGATAAGATAGGAGCCACTCACAACGCTTTTACATCAAAGGAAACTACAGGTTTTTGGGTAAAGTCATCTGCCAAAGATTTTGGTGTTGGTTTGGATATTGTTTCGGATATTCTTTTGGAACCTCTTTTCAAAAAAGAGGAAATAGAAAAAGAAAGGGGGGTGATTTTGCAAGAGATTAGCATGTATGAAGATGAACCTCGCAGAAAAGTGTGGGAGGTTTTGGAGAATGTTTTGTATGGGGATAATCCTATTGGTTGGGATATTGCGGGCGAGAAAGAAAGTGTTAATAAAATAAGAAGAAAAAATATTCTTGACTACAGAACGAAAAATTATCTTTCAAAAAATATGATTGTTGTGGCGGCGGGCAATATTGATGTCGAAAAAGTATTTGGAGAAATTGAGAAGCGTTTTAATAAAATCGGAAAGGGGAAAAATAAACCGGCAAAAAAAATTAAAATTGCGCAAAAGTCCGCGCGCGTGAAAGTAATAAATAAAGATTCTGACCAGGCGCATTTGGCATTGGCTTTTAGGGCATATAATATGTTTGACGAAAAAAGGTATGCCTTGAATCTTCTTGCCGTGATGCTTGGAGGTAACGCGTCGTCGCGTCTTTTTATGGAAATTAGGGAAAAGCTGGGGCTTGCCTATTATGTTTTTGCTTTTGGGGACCAATGTACGGATTGCGGATATTTGGGCATGGGCGCTGGTGTTGCTCATGACAAAGTGGAAGAAACTCTTAAAAAAATGGGAGAAATTTCAAGACTGTTAAAAAGGAGAGGCATTTCTAAGAATGAATTAAAATTTGCGAAAAGTTTCTTGAGGGGGCAGATGTCTTTAGCTCTGGAAACGTCGGACGATATCGCAAGTTTTTGCGCCAATCAGGAACTTTTTTACAATAAAGTTCTTCAGCCGGAAAAAGTTTTGGAAAGGATTGAAAAAATCAGCCAAAATGATATTTTGAAAGTAGCGAAGGAAGCGTTTAACCCAAACAGGATGAGTGTGGCGATTATTGGGAAACACGAAGACTTTGCAAAAAAAGAAAAATTTTATAAGTCATTAATTTATAAACAATTCTAAAATGTCTCAAAAAAACAATACGATAGAAATTACCACAGGAACTATCCTGAAAGTTTTTCTTTTGGCGCTGTTGCTCGTCGGACTTTATTTTATTCGCAATATTGTGGCTGTTGTCTTATTTTCAATTGTTATTGCTTCTGCGGTGGCTCCGGCGGCGAAGTGGTTTGAACAAAAACGTATTCCGCGCGTCCTCTCTGTCCTTTTTATATATTTGGTTATGTTTTTGATGCTTGGTCTTGTTTTCTATCTAGTTGTGCCGACATTTATTTCTGAAGTTTCTGGTTTCGCGTCCAATCTGCCGAAGTATTTTGAAAATCCGACATATTTCCAAAACTTGCTGAGTTTTCTGCCAATTTCAGATGGCTCTTTGGGAACTATTTTACAGGAAGTTTTTGTTGGATTGCGAGACAAAATTAGCTCTCTTGCGACAGGATTTTTCCAAGCAACGGCAAGCATCTTTGGAGGCGCGTTGTCGTTTTTTATGATTATTATTATTTCTTTTTATCTTTCTGTCCAAAAAGATGGATTGGGTAGTTTTTTAAGAATTATCACGCCCGCCGAGTATGAAAATTATATCCTTGGTCTTTGGGAAAGATCCCGTAAAAAGATAGGACGCTGGATGCAGGGACAGATTCTTTTGGGCGTCCTTGTGGGTGTGCTGGTTTATTTGGGCTTAACTATTTTGGGCGTGGAATATGCTTTGACTTTCGCCCTTTTGGCGGCGGTATTTGAATTGATTCCTATTTTTGGGCCCATTTTGGCCTCGGTTCCTCCTATTATTATGACTTTTATGCATAATCCTTCTTTGGCGCTTATGGTTGTTGCCCTTTATGTTATCATTCAGCAGTTTGAAAACCACTTGATATATCCTTTGGTTGTTAGAAAGATAGTGGGGGTGCCTCCCATAATTGTAGTTCTCTCAATTATTGTCGGGGGTCAACTGGGCGGATTTTTTGGAATTTTGTTAGCGATACCCGTGGCGACTGTTTTAATGGAGTTTTTGGGCGATATTGCTGACAAGAAATACAGCGCCCTGAAGAAGGAATAGTTTGTTTTTATGGGAGAAAAATTTTATATAACGACAGCGATTGATTATGTCAATGCGCCACCACATTTAGGGCATGCTTTAGAAAAAGTACAGGCGGATGTGATTGCCCGGTACCAAAGGCTTCTCAAGAAAGAAGTTTATTTTTTGACGGGAACTGATGAACATGGAATTAAAATAGTGCAGGCTGCCGAGGCAATGAATAAGGAGACAAAGGAATTTGTTGATGAAAGCGTGGAAAAATTTAAAAAACTCATAGAAGACTTAAACATTTCCAACGATGGTTTTATTAGGACAAGTGACAAGGAAAAACACTGGCCAAATGCTCAGGAATTTTGGAAAAAGATTGCCGAGAAAGGGGATATTTATAAAGATAAATACAAAGGGTATTATTGCGTGGGGTGTGAGGCCTATGTGACGGAAAAAGATTTGGTGGACGGAAAATGTCCTTATCATCAATCAAAAAATCCAGAGTTGATTGAGGAAGAAAATTACTTCTTCAAACTTTCTGAATACGTTGGCGCAGTAAGAGAAAAAATTGGAAATGACGAGTTGGAAATTTTATCGAAATCCAGAAAAAACGAAGTTTTGGAAATGTTAAAAGATGTGAAGGATATTAGTTGTTCCAGGCCATCAAAGAAAGTGAAAGGCTGGGGTGTGCCAGTTCCCGGAGACGACTCACAAACAATGTATGTTTGGGTGGAAGCTTTAACAAATTATTTATATCCAAAGAAATATTGGCCGGCTGATCTGCACATGATAGGAAAAGATATTTTAAGATTCCATGCTGTGATCTGGCCAGCAATGCTTTTATCCGCAGGGTTAGAATTGCCGAAGAAAATTTTTGTTCACGGTTTTGTTTTGTCTGATGGAAAAAGAATGTCCAAAACAGATGGGAATGTTATAGACCCTTTTGAATTGATTAAAGAATATGGGACGGATGCGCTTCGCTATTATCTGTTGAGAGAGATAACTCCTTTCGAAGATGGTGAGGTAACAAAAGAAAAATTCAAAGAAGCGTACAACGCGAATTTGGCGAATGGGCTGGGGAATTTGGTGAGCAGAGTAATGAAAATGGCCCAAGATAACCTCGAAAAGCCCGTAGTTGGAGACACCACGGGATATAAGTTTGGAGGTTACCTTGCGGAAAAAATGAACGAATTTAGAATTGATTTAGCCATGGATTATGTATGGAATAAAATTTCAGAACTGGATAATGAAATTCAAGAGAAGAAACCATGGGAATCAAAAGATAAGAAGGTTATAGAAAATCTGGTCTTAAATCTTTATCGCATTGGGCGTATGTTGGAACCATTTATGCCAGAAACATCAAAAAAAATTCTGGAGATAATCAAAAACAACAAAATGCCGGAACCGCTATTTCCAAGAAAAGATTAAATATGGTGCCCGAATTAATAGACATTCATTGCCATTTAGATTTTCCTGATTTTGATAAAGACAGGCAAGAAGTTATAAAAAGAGCTTTAAACGAAAAAACATGGATGATAACAGTAGGCGCTTCTATGGAGGGGTCTGCAAAGGCTGTGCAAATTGCTGGCGAACATGAAGGGGTGTGGGCGTGTGTTGGCGTACATCCGGAGGATGCAAATAAAAAAATAGATATAGATGCGTTAAGAGAGCTGGCAGGAAATCCAAAAGCGGTTGCGATAGGCGAGTGCGGCTTGGATTACTTTAGGTGTGGGACATCGGATGTCCCACAGACACAAGAAAACCAGAAAGAGCTTTTTGAAAAACAGATTAAATTGGCGATTGAATTAAATAAACCTTTAATGATTCACTGCAGAGACGCCCATAATGATGTTTTGGAAATTCTTAAAAATTACAAAAACCCCGAAACCGGGTTTCGGGGTGATGTTCATTGTTTTACAGGAACCCTTGAAGAAGCTAGAAAATATGTTGAGCTTGGTTTTTTTATTTCTTTCACGGGAATAATCACTTTCACGAAGCAATATGATGAAATTATAAAAGAACTGCCTTTGGATAAAATTATGATAGAAACAGATGCGCCCTTGATTGCTCCTGTGCCACATCGAGGGAAAAGGAATGAGCCCGTTTATGTAAAAGAAGTTGCCAAAAGAATCGCGGAGATTAAAGGTATTTCTTTTGAAGAAGTTGCCAAACAAACAACCAAAAACGCCCTTGCTTTTTTCGGGCGGTTTTGTATTATATGTAAAGATGGTGGAAATTTGCAGGATTCTTTGAATCCTTTGAACTTTGAAAAAGGAGAATAAAATGAAAAAAAGATTTTGCTTGTTGGTTGTTGCAATTTTACTTGCTGGTTTTTTTTCTGTGTCTTGTCTAGATTCAATCAAGAAAGGAGAAGGCGGAATGAAAAAAAATGATCTTAATATTGTAGCGCCTGAAACTGCTCATCGGCTTTCTGTTAAAGAGCTCCAAAGTTTGAATGAATTTTTTACAAAGATTGAAGAATTTACTGGTGTTGAACGAAGGAATAATCCTCTTATTTTGACAGGCGAAGAATTCGGCAGAATTCCCAAGACAGAAATTAATCTTGAAATTCCCGGAAATGTTCAATTTTTTATAAGTTGTTTTTATAGTTCAGCAGGTCATACGCTGAAGTCAAAAACAGGAGTTTTTGTTTCACAGGCAATCCTTTATAGCAACAAAACAGACGCTGATTTAATGGAAGAAAATTTGATGAAGAAGGAAAGAAAACATTATAGTGTTGTATATAGAAAAGGAAATATTGCGGGTTCAACAAATATGTATCACACAGGAAAACCAACCAAAGAATTTTGGGAACTTGTGAATTTTATAAAAGAGAATGGATTTAAAATTACAAAAGTTCCACCGACTTCTTATGGTTTTTGAAAAAAAGACTCCCCTTGTGGGAGTTTTTAGTTTTTGGGTTGACAAGGACTGGGAAGAGGACATATGATAATATCATATTATAAGTTAATATTATTTTGTATTATGTCTACACTTTCAATTCCATTCCCTTCTAATCTTGAAGAGTTCATAGAGAGTTCGGTTAAGAGTGGCTATGCGCCAACAAAAGCGGAGGTTGTTCGCAAGGCGGTTAGACGGTTGGCTGAGGAGCAGGCGATAAACGATGTCCTGGAAGCGCAAAGAGGCGTGAGAAAAGGAGAGATACTTTACGGCGACATTGATGAATTGGTTAAGAAAATATGAAGAAAGCGGGAATCAGGATAGGATATTTTCCCAAATTCATCAGACAATACAATGTTTTTGGCGAAGATCTTAGGGCGGAGATAAAAGAAAAGATAAATTTGTTGAAAGATCCTAGAAATCATGAATTTTTAAAAGTCCATAAACTAAGAGGGTATTTTAAGGGTTGTTATAGTTTTTCTGTGAATTACAAAACACGAATTGTTTTTGAGTATGTTTCAAAAAGAGAAATAGCGCTTCTTGCCATTGGCGACCATGATGTGTATAAAAAATAGAGAGGTATGCTGACGTAGCTCAGTTGGTAGAGCAACTCCATGGTAAGGAGTAGGTCGCCAGTTCAAGTCTGGCCGTCAGCTCATTTATGAGTCGCCGAAGTAGCTCAGCTGGTAGAGCAACGCATTCGTAACGCGTAGGTCGCCGGTTCAAATCCGGCCTTCGGCTCCACTGGAAATTATTGGTAATTTAGGGCATAATGAATATTGAAGAAGATGAGGGAAAATTAAATTTTTATAAATTATGCTATCTATCTATCTATCTATCTATCTATCTATCTATCTATCTATCTATTCTCTAAACTAAAAGAAAAATTAGTTTTAAAATTTATTAAAAATACCACTTGTTTTAGTGGTATTTTTAGTTGTTCATCCAAAACCAGTATTTATTTTTCAAGTCTTGGCTTAATTGATGAGTGTTAGCATGCGACAAGACTCCAAGGTATGACTGCAAAGATTGATTAAGAGTATTTCTGTTTCTCTTTTCATTTTTGTATTGAATAGTTTGTTCTTTCACTTTTCTAAACATGCGTTTTCGCGTTTTTGCCCGAACGAGTTTGTGGTGAGGCAAAACAATATATCCAAGAAAGTCCACTCCACGATAAGATTTTTGAATAGAAACTTTTTGGGGATGCATTTTAAGATTCAGTCGTTGTGTTAAGAAAAAATCAATAGTTTGTACGAGTTTTTGTAAATACACTTCATCCTCGGAAATAACAACGAAGTCATCAGTATATCGAGCATAATATTTTATTTTCAAATCATGCTTAATAAACTGGTCAAGTTCATTCATATATACATTGGCAAAAAGTTGGGAGGTAAGATTTCCAAGAGGAATTCCAGAGCGATTAAATAAAGTGGAGCGTTCACTGACAAAACTTTCTACAATATCCTCTAAAAGTCGTGTCGCGTCTTTGTCTTTTACTGTTTTACCCAAGATTTTTAATAAAACATCATGATCAACGGAATCAAAAAACTTCTTAATATCACATTTCAAAATGAAGCATGTTTTAGTGTGATTTTTACTTACCTTCCTAATTATTTTTTCTACATACCTTACTCCTTTGTGTGTACCTTTATTCACTCGGCACGAGAAAGATTCGGAGATAAATGTAGATTCAAAAATCGGATTAAGTATTTGAAATATAGCATGATGAAGCACCCTATCTTTTACATCTGCTTTATGAATATGTCGAAGTTTTGGGTCGTGAACATAAAACGAGGTATAAGGACCATGTTTGTAAGTCCGATTTTTCAATTCTCGATACAGTTGAAAAATATTTTGCTCCAGATGAAGCTCAAATTCCTGCACATCAAGTTTTTTCTGTTTGTCTTTTTTAAACTCTTCCCACGCGGAAAAAAGATTTTCTAAAGAAATGATTTTTTCAAAAATATTAGTATAAATTTTCATAATATGAATGATTTTGATATCCCAATCTTCAAAAAGTCGTATGAACTGTATAAGCTGTTCCACAGCTTTCGCAACAGCATTCCAAAACAAGACAGGTTCACTATATGGCAGAGATGCGAAAATATAATCCTCGATATCGTTGAGGGTATTTTATGGGCAAGCCAAATTTCAAAATCAGAAAAACTTCCTGTTTTAGAGAAAACTAGTGTTAAATTAAATTTTTTGCGAGTATTTTTGCGGCTCTTAAAAGACACGAAGACAGTTGATGCTAAAAAATACATTGCGCTTGAAACACTAGTTGATGAAATAGGTAGAATGCTCGGCGGCTGGATAAAATCCACGAAAGACTAATAGATGAAATGCTCTCCAAATTGGAGAGCATTTCTTAAATGTAGAGAGAAGGAAGTTCTGAGCGGAGGACAGGTCCAAGTTGGAGTTACGGTTGTCATCCCACCAGTTGTTGACATTCAGCCCATCGGAGTCGAAGCCGCCGACGTTGACGCGGTTGCCGTCCGAGTTCACGCAATTATTGCCTGCTTTCGTCTGTGTCACCAGAAGTTGAGATTTACTTCCCGTTGGAAACGGGACTATATTCTCTCCTTCCTGAATTTTATTCGAAAGCAGTTCTGCTTATCGCAAAACATCTCCACTAAAAGCAAACAAGAAGTTCAATCTCCATCTTTATTCACACGCTATCGTTATCCGTAAACAACGATACTCTGGCGAAGTCTCAAAGAAGAGACATCTCGCGAGATTAAGCCGTAGCCGAATCTACATTAGCAAGATATTAGCAGTATATCAATTGCATATATAAAAGAAAAGAGCCTTTGCGAAAAAAAATTTCGCGAAGGCTCAAGTTTTCAAAAGAGACAATCTCTCAAGAATTCAAGTTTCAGAACTTCTGAGCGGAGGACAGGCCCAAGTCGGAGTGACGGCCGCCACCCCACCAGAAGAAGACAACCAGCCCACCGGAGTCGAAGCCGCCGACGAGGACGCGGCTGCCGCCCGAGCCTACGCAAGAAGTGCGGATGTAGACATTCTTAAAGAGTCTTTCACCAGTGTTCTTGTAATGGCCGATGATCGTGTAGACCATCACCTGAGCTGAGGGTGCTTCCTCGTCTTTGCTGAGCAGTTCCTGTTGCTCTACCCACGTCTTGGACATTGAGTCATCAACGGGGGTCTTGCGGACAAGCTGCCAGCTGACTGTGCCCTTATTCTTGGCGAACTTCTCAGATTCATACCATCCGCCCGAAGACGAATAGAAAAGTGAGTTGTCTACTTTTCTGACTTCGAGGATCGACATCGAGAATATGGCGACGAGGGTATGGGTGTCTTTGCAGGACTCCAGCACTCCCTCGGTAAACGGAACTTCGGCGAGTGTGGCGGCTTCTTTCTTTGAGGGGTTGACCCTAAAGTGTTTGTTTGCCTCCTCGATACCAAAGAAGTTCTTGCCCATGATCTCGCGGGCCTGCTTCTGGCTGGTGGTGGCTTCGTAGCCTCCATTTTCGATCAATCTTACCACTTTCGTGGCAAGATCATTGCTCTTTGAGTCAATGACTCTCTGGGCGAGAACATCTGTGAGACCTGCGGTCTCAAGCTTGAGAAGCACTTCGTGCTCCTTGTGCACCGATAGGGTGCGGCTCACCATCTCTGTCATGGCACACCTCCTATGATTTAAATTTTACCGATTTCGTCGGCACGACCTCTTTGAATCATTCAAAGAACTATCATATTACACCACTAGTATATCAAATCGTCGAAAAATGTCAAGTGCTTTGCAAAATTTGATAAAAGAGGCAAAATAAAGGAAAGTTATAATCCATAGATTTTATTAACTTTTTAAGATAAAATGAATATTGAAGAAGATGAGGGAAAATTAAAGAAACTGGAGGATGAATTGCAAGAACCGGATTTTTGGCAAGACAAAGAGAAGGCGCAGGAGATACTGAAAGAAATAAGAGAGATAAAGATAAAACAGGCATCTTTGAATAAATATGACAAAGGTGGCGCTGTGGTTGGCATTTATGCCGGCGCCGGAGGCGAGGACGCGGAGGATTGGGCCAGAATACTTTTTGAGATGTACCAGAAATTTTCTGAAAAAAGAAAATGGGATTTAAAAATTTTACATGAACACAGAAACGACACCGACGGGCTAAGAAATATTGCTTTTGAGTTATTTGGCAAGAATGTGTATGGCGTGCTGAAAGGTGAAATGGGGGTGCATCGGCTGGTAAGGATCTCTCCTTTTTCAGCGAAAAAACTGCGACATACTTCCTTCGCTCTTGTTGAAATTTTACCGAGTTATGTTGAGAATATTGAGATTGAGATTAAACCGGAAGATTTAAAAATTGATTTTGCGCGTTCGTCCGGCCCCGGGGGGCAAAATGTAAATAAAAGAGAAACGGCTGTCAGGGTCAAACATGAGCCGACGAATATTTCCGTACACGTTGAGTCCGAACGTTCACAGGCTCAAAACAAAGAAAGAGCCATTGAGCTTTTACGTTCTAAGTTGTTTAGAGTTTACCAGCAGTATAAGAAGGAAGAATTAGAGAAATTAAAAACGACAAAAATGGAGCCGGAGTGGGGAAGTCAGATAAGATCGTATGTTTTGCATCCATATAAAATGGTTAAAGATCACAGGACAGGAATAGAGACTAACAATATAGAGAGTGTTTTGGGGGGTGATTTGGAGGAATTTATAGAAGCAGAAAAATAATGATTTATTTCGACAAAGTTTCAAAGGTTTATTCTAAAGGTTATCCGGCACTGGAGGATGTAAGTTTTTCTATTGAACAAGGCGAATTCGTTTCTATCGTAGGACAATCCGGCGCAGGAAAGACCACTCTGTTGCGACTGTTTTTGGCTGAAGAAAAACCGACATCGGGAAACATTTTTTTAGATTCTGTTGACATCCATTCTTTGCCTAAAAAAAACCTACACAAGCTAAGAAAAAAAATAGGGGTAGTGTTTCAAGATTATAGACTTTTGTCGGCAAAAACCACTTATGAAAATGTCGCTTTTGCCATGCAGGCGGCTGGTAGAGCGGAAAGTGAAATTGAAAACGATGTCCCCCAGGTTCTTAATGTCGTCGGTCTTGCGGAAAAAAGTTCTAATTTTCCCCATGAGCTTTCTGGTGGTGAAAAACAAAGGGTGGCTCTGGCAAGAGCCATTGTGAATAGGCCCGATATTATTATTGCGGATGAGCCCACGGGGAACCTGGACCCCCTTAATGTTTTAGAAATAATAAAGCTTATTAAAAAAATTAACGAACTGGGCACGACGGTTCTTTTAACGACTCACAATAGAGAGGTTGTTAACTCGCTAGGCAAAAGGGTCGTTACACTGGAGGGAGGCAGGGTCGTCAGGGATGATAAAGACGGGAAATATGTAGTGTGAGATAGGGTCTAGCCATTAGGGTCTAGAGATTAGGATTTAAAAATTATGAGAGTTTTTAATAAAATAATTAATAACTAAACCCTAGTGGCTAATCACTAATAACTAAAATTATGATTTGGGTAAATTTAAAAAGAATTTTAAAAAATGGTTTCGTTCATTTCTGGAGAAATGGATGGGTTTCTGTGGCAACCATACTTATCATGGTGATAACGCTTTTTTCAATAGGTTCTTTGGTTTTTGGAAAAGCGATTCTTCTGACCGTTTTAGATCAGCTTCAAGATAAAGTGGACATCACTGTCTATTTTAAAATTGATGCTGAAGAATCTGATATAACATTTTTGCAGGAGTCTTTGTCGGATTTAAGCGAGGTTAAAAATGTTATGTATGTTTCAAAAGAGGATGCATTAAAATCTTTTCAGGAAAGACATGCTGAAAACACTTTAATTATCCAATCTTTGGAAGAACTTGGCGCGAATCCATTGGGTAGCAGTTTAAATATTAAAGCTAAAGACCCGTCGCAATACGAAAGCATTGCCCGTTTTTTAGAAGCGAGTGTTTTTTCGGCTGTAGATAAAATTAATTATAGGCAAAATAAGACAATAATAGATCGTCTGTCCGCCATTCTTCAAACTTCCAAAAATTTAGGAACAGGTATCAGCATTTTATTGGCCCTGATTGCCGTTCTTGTTACATTTAACACAATAAGGTTAGCCATTTATACAAATAGGGAAGAAATAAAAATAATGAGGCTTGTGGGCGCTTCCGACAGATATGTCCGCAGTCCCTTTGTTGTAGGTGGTATTTTGTATGGACTTATCTCGTCTACCGTCACCGTGATTTTGTTTTATCCTCTAACTTTTTGGCTAGGCCCATTATCTGAAAGATTTTTCGGTGGCATTAATCTTTTTTATTATTATCTTTCTAATTTTTTCCAAATGTTCTTCATTCTTCTTGCCGTTGGTGTTTTATTGGGTGTGTTCTCAAGTTGGGTGGCAACCAGAAGATATCTCAAAGCTTAAGGGTCTTGACCTGTTTTAAGCAATATGTTACTTTAAAAAAATATGAGCAACATAACATTTGATCCAGTATCAATAACCAAAAAATTATTAGGCGGTTTGGGCAGTAAACCAAGATATGTTCTGGAAGAGCGTTTTGGTTTAACGTCTGCAAGCACTAGGACGCTGGAGTCCATAGGGCGCGAATATGGCATCACTCGAGAGAGGGTGAGGCAGATAGAATCTTTTGCTATTAATAAAGTGCGTTGCGCGGAAGAACTTTCTCTTTTTGCCGATAATTTTAATGAACTCAAAAACTATATAGATGCGAATGGGCACCTGACACAAGAAGAAAATCTTCTGTCTTCTTTGTTCAAAAATGAAAAAGAAAGGAAGCATGCGTATTTTTTGCTAGTTCTTGGAGAAGGTTTTGAAAATATTAAAGGATGCTCTAATTTTCATAGCGCGTGGACCACTGATTTAGAAAAAGCCGGAGAGATTAGAAAGGCTTTTGATGGTTTTCATAATGAGATAAAGAACGAGATCTTGTTTTCAGAAAAAGATGTTTTGGATATTCTCAAGAGATATTTGGCAAAGGTGATGGGCGACAAAATAGATAAAGATGTTTTACTTTCTTTAATAAAAGTTTCGCGGGTGGTTGGTTCCAATGTCTTGGGGGAATGGGGGCTTTCTTCTTCTCCGTACATTAGGCCAAGAGGAATGCGCGATTATGCCTTTTTGGTAATGAGAAAACATGGTTCGCCGATGCATTTTTCTGAAACAGCGAAATCTATAGGGGAAATTTTCAACAAGCCGGCTCATATTCAGACAGTCCATAATGAATTAATAAAAGGAGAGCATTTTGTTTTGGTTGGGCGTGGGCTTTATGCGTTGAAAGATTGGGGTTATGAGGGTGGTATAGTTAGAAATGTGATTGAAAGTATCTTGTCCAATCATGGTGGAATATCTAAGGAGGAAATCGTCAAAAGGGTTTTGAAAGAGAGATATGTAAAAGAAAACACTATTTTAGTAAATTTACAGAATAAGAAATATTTCAAAAAAGATTCTCGGGGCAATTACGCTCTTTTGTAGATTATGGCAGATTTATTTTTATACGTTAAGCAATTATGGTTTTTGTGGTTGCCCGCCGTTTTAGCCTGCGTTTTTTGGGCGTCTTGGTTGAGTCAGACTAGGGCAAAGTATCTAAAGAATACTTCATGGGTTCTTCTTGAGATGAAAATTCCGAGAGATGTTGCCAAAAGTCCTCGCGCTATGGAGGCAGTGTTGTCATCTCTTTATAGTGTGTTTACTGGAAGTTGGTGGATGCGCGCTGTAAAAGGGTTCCTACAGTCGTGGTATAGTTTAGAAATTGCGAGTATCAATGGCAATGTCAGATTTTTTATATATACACAGAAATTTTTTAGGAATTTGGTGGAATCGCAGATTTATGCGCAATATCCTAATGCCGAAATTGTGGAGATTGACGACTATGTCTATGCCTCAGATTTTGAAAATCTGGAAGAATGGAATTTATGGGGCGCGGAAATCGGTTTGGCCAAAGAGGACGCATATCCTATAAAAACTTATGTTGATTTTGGTCTCCACGAAACAATGACAAAGGAAGAACAAAAAGTTAATCCTCTGGTTTCTTTTTTGGAATTTTTAGGGTCATTGAAAGAAGGCGAGCAGTTGTGGTTTCAAGTTGCGATAAAGGGCGCGGGAAAAGGATGGATAGAAGAAGGGAAAAAAATAATTGATGAATTGATGGGACGCAATGCGCCACCCGATTCTGATGGCAATAGATTGTCAAAAGGAGAACAGGAGGTAGTTGGCGCTATTGAAAAAAATATTTCTAGGCAAGGTTTTGATACCGGAATGAGAATAATATATTTGGCGAGAAAAGATGTGTTTAATTTTGCAAACATCGGTTCAATATTTGGATTGTTGAATCAGTATAATACACAAAACCTGAATGGTTTTAAACCGAATAGAACTACCGCTACAGGTTTCTTGTTTAGATCTAAAAGAGAATTATTTAATAAGAAAATTATACTTGATGCTTATCGTCATCGTGGTTATTTTTATGCGCCATACAAGCGAAAAACATTTGTGTTTAACGTGGAGGAATTAGCAACTATTTATCATTTTCCCGGCAGGGTCGCGGAGACCCCGACTTTTGAAAGACTGGAATCAAGGAAGGGCGCTCCTCCTACAAATTTACCTGTTTAAATATAAAAATGAGTGAAGAAAATAAAATTATATATTTTGCCAAAACAAATACCAGGGACAGATTAACTTTTGGTATAAAGGAAAAAGATCGTACAAGACACACATATATCATAGGAAAGACGGGGACAGGCAAAACTACTCTCCAAGAGAATATGGCTATTCAGGATATTCGCAATGGCGAGGGGGTGGCTGTCATAGACCCGCACGGCTCTTTCGTGGAAAAAATGCTTGATTATGTTCCCAAAGAGAGAATAAAAGACGTGATTTATATCAACCCGTCGGATATGGATAATCCCGTCGCTTTGAATATTATGGAAGATGTAGATGGCGACCAGATGCATTTGGTGGCGTCGGGACTTATGGGAGTGTTCAAAAAAATGTGGCCTGATGTCTGGTCTGCCAGAATGGAATATATTTTGAATAATACTTTATTGGCTCTTTTGGAATATCCCGAAGCGACTCTTCTTGGCGTAAACAGGATGTTTTCCGACAAGGAATATCGCAAGGCAGTTGTAGAAAATGTCAAAGACCCAATAGTGAAAGATTTTTGGGTGAAGGAGTATGCCGGTTATACCGAAAGATTTGCGGCGGAAGCCACGCCTGCCATTCAGAATAAAGTGGGGCAGTTCACATCCAATCCTCTCGTGAGAAATATCATAGGGCAGCCGAAGTCCAGTTTCAGTTTTAGGCATGCGATGGATGAAAGAAAAATAGTTTTGATAAATCTTTCCAAGGGTAGAATCGGCGAGTTGAATTCCAGCTTGCTTGGGGCCCTGCTTGTCACCAAAATTTATTTGGCTTCAATGAGTCGCGCTAAGGAGCCGGGAAAACAATTTCCTGATTTTTACTTTTATGTTGATGAATTTCAAAATTTTGCCGCGGAGTCTTTTGAAAATATTCTTTCTGAATCAAGAAAATACGGGTTGGCTCTTATTTTGGCGCATCAGTACATAGCTCAAATGCCCGAAGGTGTGAGAGACGCTGTTTTTGGTAATGTTGGAACACAGATTGTTTTCAGGGTTGGACCAGCTGATGCTCAGGTTTTGGAAATTGAATTTACGCCGGAGTTTTTAGCTGATGATATAGTTAATTTGGGTTTTACCAATATTTATTTGAAACTTTTAATAGACGGAGAGCCTTCACGGCCTTTTTCTGCTTCAACACTTCCTCCGATGGAGCCGAATGAAGAATCTTATAGAGAGGAAATCATAGAAAATTCCAGAAAGCTTTACTGCACTCCGATTGGAAAGATTGAAGAAGATATTTCAAAGTGGCATGAACCGATAAAAAAGAAAACTTCTTCTGATGGTGGCGGAAAAGAGAAAGAAGGCGAGAAACCTGACGAAGAAGAACGAACAGCCCCAAAATTATTTGAGTCAGAATGTTCCGTTTGCGGGAAGAGGACAGTTGTCCCCTTTGAGCCGGACGGGAAGAGGCCTATTTTTTGCGCCAAGCACCGTTCTTATATCGCCGACGCTCCTACCCCCACCCCTGCCGAACAACCAAAGAAACCTGCTCCGAAAATTGAGGTAAAAGAAAGCAATACTTCTCTAAGAGGTTTGGAGAATAAAACAATCGGATTTCGCAAAAATTTTGAAAGAAAAAAAGAAAAAACAAGCCCGGATTTTAAAGGGTTAAGAGAACTTCTTGCCGACATGACTTCGACTGAAAAAAAAGAAACTGAACCTTCCTTCGTCGAAGCCATGGATGGCAAGGAAAAAATATTAAAACCTGGTGATAGCATAAAGCTGTAATTTAAATATATAACAATATGAAAAAATTCAAATTATCTTTAATTATTCTGATTATTTCGATTTTTTTAATACCCCTTCTTTATTTGGGAGGTTTTTTCGTCTTAGGATTTATCGCTGACACTATAAGTTGTCATAGTAATATTGAGTGTAATAAAGATGAAATATGCGGGACAGCTAAAACTATTGGCTTTATTGGTTCATGCTCTGACATGGAACCTTGTGTCACTTTCAGAAATTGTGTAAAATTTCCATGTAATTTGGGCGATATTATAGCAGAATGTGGAATTGGAGATGAAGTAGAACATGGATGTTTTACAGAAGAAGAAATTCAGGAGATAGAAAGGACTGGTATTTCATGCAAAAGATCAAACGAATAAATGCGCCC
>Ga0180007_10003037_pt1 | contig 19169 bp, 18 predicted proteins | sample MM_PC_MetaG_FD_121122 | JGI IMG/M metagenome (GOLD analysis project Ga0180007, IMG submission 121122) | Groundwater microbial communities from the Aspo Hard Rock Laboratory (HRL) deep subsurface site, Sweden - MM_PC_MetaG | ecosystem: Environmental > Aquatic > Deep subsurface > Groundwater... | reverse complement strand
TGCCATCAACGGTAAGGGGCAGGTTTTTTTACCTGTATATGGTAATGGATTTATACAGTCGGAAAGCCGTTGCATGTCAGGTTTATGAGCATGAGTCCGGTGAACTGGCAGCAGATCTGATAACAGATGCCTGTCTTCGGGAAAAAATCCCAAAAGACCAAGTGACCTTGCATTCTGATAATGGATCTCCCATGAAGTGTGCCACCATGCTGGCAAAACTTCAGGATTTGGGAGTCATCCCATCATTCAGCAGACCCAGTATCAGTAACGATAATCCATACTCAGAATCGTTGTTCCGGACATTGAAATATCGGCCGGAATATCCGGATAAACCTTTTAAAACCTTATTTGAAGCCAGAGAATGGGCCAATCGTTTTATTCATTGGTATAATAAAGAGCACCTGCATAGCAGTATCCATTTTGTTACCCCGGAAGACAGGCATAACGGCAGGGATATAAAAATTTTTGCAAACCGGCAGCATGTATATCAGGAAGCTAAATTAAAGAATCCTGAAAGATGGTCAGGAAAAACAAGAGATTGGAACCCTGTCACAGAGGTTGTTTTAAAGAAATTCAAAAAAGTTAAAAAAAATTCCGAAAAGCTGAAGAAGGCTGCATGAAAATGTTGAAAGTAGCGTCACAATAGCAAAATTTTCTCATGGGTGAGAATGGGCTTCAATTACCCGTCGGAACCCATGAGGAAATTTTGCGGTAAACTTGAGAAATTTTTTTTAGGAAAAGACGACAACTTGCTTGACACACATCGACAACAATATCCGCAAAAAATAGGCCGAACGCAAGAGAAAAATCGCAAAAAATTCAAACACCCCATGTTCAAAACATCCAATATTCATTATGAATTTGACGGCCGCACTGTGGAGAATCATGCCCTCGGAGCCCAATCTCATATGCATTCTCCTTAGGCGGGATACAGATGAGATTGGGCGTATTCAATGGCGATGAGGGGCTACCAGGAACAAAGAGCGACAATGACACCACCGACAGCACAGATAAGCGGAGTGGCTCCCGCACCGGCAAGAAGCAAGCCAATGGTCAAAAGGACACCTCCACCTGAGATCAATTCAAGCTCTTCGTCTGTCAGTTCTGAATCGCTGCCCATGGCCGGTAATACAAGGTATTCATTTTCATCGTCTTCAACTTTGACTGAAATAACAGGATTTTCATCCATTGCCCCGTAGTTTTCATCCCTGAGAACTGTTTCAGGGTTTTTGAGAAGCTGATTCTTAAATTCTGGGTCTGCCCATGTTTTGGCAAGAACATTGACATAGGACTCCATCCGGCTGCTCAACTGCTCGCTGAGCTTGGGCATGTCCTTTGCCAGCAGTTCCTTAATGTCTTTTACCGTTGCTCCCTCAGGAATTCCTTCAGGTCTTTGTAAAATGACCAAGGCATGCTGACCCGGAGCTTGTTCAAGCACATGAAGGGTTTTTCCATCGGGGATCTCGAGTCCGAGTTCCTCTTTTACCGCCTCTTTGGGATTGCTGAGCAGCGCCTGGCGAAAATTTTGATTTTCAATGGCCTTGGATAGTGATTTGAGTTTGATTTCAGATGCAAAAGCTGTTGCCATAATTTTTGTCTCCTTTGTATAAATTTGACCCGATTGCCACATACATTGATGTGAATTTTTCTGATGTAAGGTTTTCCAATGTGCAGTTACTATACACGGTTTTTATCCGCTCAGATCAAGGGCAATCTCCGTTAAATTCTGTGAATTAAGAGCTGAACCGCCAAGAATAAAGGGGTCCACGAAATTCATCACTTGAGTTGATTTTGATAAAGAAGAAGAAAAATATTTTTTTTTCAAAAACCTTAGTTCATTTGCTTAAAAGTCCTGAGATTCCGTGCTGAATTACAACCGGCGGATTGGTAGGTGTTTTTGAGATGACCTTTTTGATGAACAAAATTGCTCGAAGCACGTTACCAAGCAACAACCAAAGTTTGGATTGTGTTTAAACGCGCGTTTGTTTTGGGATGAAAGTGGTAGGTGAGCGGTTGCCTTAAAAAAACTATTCCACTGGAAAATTAAAATAGGTATCGGGAAAGGGCTCGTTGTCCAGGGTAAAATGCCACCACTCCTGGTCATAGGGGGTGAACCCGTGCTTGACCATCAGGATCTGGAGAAGCATGCGGTTGGACCGCTGTTCCGGGGTTACGGCCTGGCTTAAGGGCCAGGAGACAGGTCCGAAAAAATCAAAGGCAGACCCCATATCCAGTTCCGGGTGGCTTGAAGAAGGATCGCCCGATGGATCAGGGGACAGGGAAATAAGGGTAAGGTCCACGGTACTGCCCCGGCTGTGGCTGGATTTTGCGGCAATGTAACCGTCCGTGAAAAGGTCTTTTTTGTCCACATCCGGATAAAAGCGCTCTTTCATCCGGATATCAGACCTGTCCTCGGCCCATTGGACAAAATGGTCCACAGCAGCCTGGGGTCGGTAGGCATCAAAAATTTTTATTCCCAGACCAAAGGGTTTTAATTCAGCCTGAACCTTTGCCAGGGCCTTGGCAGTATCCCCATGGACGATGCAGACATCTGCCGTGTAGCCGTCAATTTTTTTTCCGATAAAATTGTTATGTCCAAAATACCGCAATTCCACCACCAGGCCGGGGATCTCCCTGTCCGCATACACAAAGCCTTCTGGCAAAGGGGATGAGGCGGATATGGCAATTGCCATGGGCCCCAAGAGAAGCATCATTGAAAGGGCCAGGGTGAAACGCTTTAACAGCCCCGGTGTTCTTTTATTCCCGGGTCTTTTTTGTGACATCATGCGGGTCTCCTCAAGTAATACAGAATTTTCTTTTTTGCTTAAGCTGAAAACCCGGAGGATGTCAAGAAAAACCGTGGACCAGCCATGGAAAAGGGCAGAAAATTTAACACAGGCATCTGGCCAAAGTAAATTCCTCGCCTCCTTTCTTTTTTTTTGATATGAAAAACAGACAGGGTTGCATATACCGAATTTTTTGTCATAATTTAAGAAACCCGGTCGCTTACCAAAAGGAGAACCCATGTATTATTGCACCTATGAATCCCCGGTGGGGCTGTTGCGCCTGACCGGAGGAGACCGACTTGAAACCTTGACCTTTCCTTTGAGTAAAACCCGAAAGGAACCAAAATCAACCTGGACAGAAGACACCAGGCCCTTCTCAAAGGTCCTGGCCCAGCTGGATGCCTATTTTGACGGGTCCCTTAAATGCTTTAACCTGATCCTGGACCGGGATCTGAAGATACAGGGAACCGATTTCCAGCAAAAAGTCTGGAAAGAATTGCTCAAAATTCCCTATGGCCAGACCATTTCCTATGGACAATTGGCAGAAAGAATCGGCAATCCCACAGCCTTTCGGGCTGTGGGTCTGGCCAATGGAAAAAACCCCATTTCCATTATCATTCCCTGCCACAGGGTCATTGGAAAAGACGGCAGTCTCACCGGTTTTGGGGGTGGAATTGATGTGAAAAGGCAATTGCTTTCCCTGGAACAGGCCAATGGATAGAACCCGGGGAGCGGCTCTGCACCCGGTGCGTTTCCGGATTTGGGTGATTGTTTTTCTGGGCGTTTTGGTTCTGCCGGCCATGGCCATGGGCGATGGCCCCGTTTTCCATTTTGTACAGATCACGGACACCCATCTGGGAATACCCGTGAACAGGGTCCGGACAGCCAGGGTGGTGGATGCGGTGAACGCGCTTCCCATGGAGGCCGTGTGCGTGGTTCATACAGGGGATATCATTGACAGGTCACGCCTGGCAGACACCGGCGTCATGGCAGACGCTATCTTGGTTTTCAAAGGCCTGAAACCGCCGGTTCATTTTCTGCCGGGCAACAACGACATACGGCTTGGCGTGTGGCGCCCCACCCAGACGGACAAAACCAATTATGAACACTATTTTGGCAGCCTGATCTCCCGAGCCGAGTATAAGGGGGTTGTTTTTTTGTTTGCCTATACCGATCCTTTGCGTCGGTCTGTTACCGTGAAGGGGTATGATCCCCTTGGGGCAGTGGAAAAAGATCTGGCGGCAGCCAATGGAAAGCCCATTATCCTGTTTCACCACGGACCCAGCGTACAAGATTTTTATAACAATCGGGCCCACGGAGGGTGGGGAGAAACAATCAAGGCAAACTGGGTGAAGCTTGTGAATCGATATAATGTCAAGGCGGTCATCGCAGGTCATTTCCACAGGGACGAACTCCATTGGCTGGGCAAAGTGCCCTTGTATGTATCCCCGCCTGTGGCCGAAAAATGGGGACGTCAGGCCTGCTTTCGGATATATGAGTACCGGGATGGAAAGGTCGGGTATACCACACAGTATCTGGAGTAAGCACCCCAAAAGGAGAAAATCATGTTTGTACTGGGAATACAGGGAAGTCCGAGAAAAAATGGGAATTCGGAGTATCTGTTAACTGCGTTTTTAGAGGCCTGTAATTCCTTGGGGGCCAAAACCCGGGTGATTCATCCTGAAAAACTGGAGATTGGACCCTGCCGGGAGCTGCTTGTCTGTGAAAAAAAAGGGTTCTGTCCCATAAGGGATGAAATGGAGGAAAAAGGGTATTCCCTGGTCAAACAGGCCGATGTGGTGGTGCTGGCATCCCCGGTCTTTTTTTACAATGTCACGGCCCAGGCAAAGGTCTTCATTGATCGCTGCCAGATGTTCTGGGGCCGGAAATACAAATTAAAGCTGATAGATCCGGACGGATATCACCGCCGGGGATTTTTACTGGGGGTGGGGGCATCGGGGGGAAAACGCCTTTTTGAAGGAATGGAACTGACGGCAAAATATTTTTTTGATGCCATTTCTGCTGATTATTCCGGTTCCTTGACCTATCGAAATGCAGAAAATGCAGGGGATCTTGCGGTCCGGCCCGGGCTGTCACGGCAGATTCAAGATGCGGCAGGGAATCTTCTTGAGCCCCTGATCCATAAAAAAAGCATATGGATCATATCCGGACAGGATGCCTGCCGCAGCCAGATGGCGGCCGCCTTTGTCAAGACGTTTGTAAAAGGCAAGCTTCTCGTGCTGACCGCAGGCCTTGATCCGGCAGCCCAGGCTGATCCGGACATGGTAAAGATCATGGCCGAGAAAAATCTGGATCTCAAATACCGCTCCCCCCGATCGCTATCCGATGTCCTGGCCCAGGAACGAAAGCCGGACCGCGTGATCTTTATGGGGTCAAAAGAAGCCCTGCCGGACTTGCCCTTTGGGGGTGTCGCCTGCTGGGACCTTTCAAAACCCGCCAGTAATACCCCGGACAAATTAAAAAAACTCAGGGATGAGATTGAAGTGCGGGTAAAGAAACTGACCCCTTCCCTGGCATCATTGTTTTAGGGTAATGGGAGCGTCTTTTGTTCCGGCATAAAAGACAATGATATCTGCCGGCCCAGAGCCCTGGTTCTTCCCGGAATGCCAGGTATCGACCACTTCAACAATGGGGTCGCCGGCTTTCATCTGCAGGGTTTTGCCTGTTTTGGTCGTTACAGTGAGTTCTCCGCTGATCAGGACGCCTGCATTGATAACCGGATGGGTATGAAGGGGCAGGGTGGTGCCGGCCGGAATGCGGATTCTCAGGATGGTCACCTCGGGCTGTCCCTGGGGATATGGGATCAAAGGAGTGCCGTCCCAGCTATGGGTGGACTTTGCCAGAACCGCAACCGTGACTTTTTCCTGGGTATCCGATCCCAGAGCTGTTGTTGCGGTGAACGTCAATACCAGGCAAAAAACGAGAAAATAAAATTTTGGTTTCATGGGGGTCCTCAGATTTTCAGAGCCGGAACCAGGGTGGCCAGCACTTTTTTGGAAAAATTATCCAGGTTGTCAAACAGGATGCCGAAACGCGTCTGGCGTCCTTCCAATTGGGAACTTCTGATATCGCCCTTGATGGAAAGGGTCTCAAACTGACCATAGGGCAATTGCAGGACAACAGGGGTCATTCTGCAGCAGTCGAGGGGGGGGCAGCTGTCAACCATGCAGAGGCAACCGTTTTTATTGAGATTGACGATCACCCCCTCAAGGCAGGCGTTGTCCAGGTTTAACCGGACCGGAAGAAAACAGTTCACTCTTTTTTTGGACCGGATATTACAACTTTCCACCTCTTTGGGATATTCCAGGAAAAGAAGATAGTCCGGGTCCTTTATGGACCGGATGATGTGGGAGCTAAACCCAAAGACATCGTCGGACAGAAGATATTTCACCTTCAGCAATTCCCCGGATGTCAGACCACTTTTTTCCCCGCTTTGGTCGGCCATTTGCACGATGAGATATTTTCCCACCTGCATGCCGATGAGTTCGCTGGATATGGCCCTTTCCGGGTCCTCCGGCTCAAGGAGCAATGAGGTGCCCAGTTCTATAAACAGTCGCTGGCTTCGGTTAAAAGGCATTGTTTTTTTTGTCATGTGCTCACCTGCCGCCCCTTCGGAACAATACGATTTTTATGGTTTCAAATATGATTAACAGGTCCAGAAATAGTGACAGATTGTTAATATAATACAGGTCGTATCTGAGCTTTTCAACAGAATCCCCCAAAGAAGCGCCATAGGGGTACATGACCTGTGCCCAGCCAGTTATGCCGGGCTTGAGCGCATGTCTTTCCGGATAATAGGGAGTGACCTTGCTGATCTGCTCCACAAACTCCGGCCGCTCGGGCCGGGGGCCGATAAAGCTCATATCTCCCTTGAAAACATTTATCAGCTGGGGGAGTTCATCAATTCGTGTTTTCCGCATGAATGCCCCGAACAGGGTTGCCCGTGGGTCATTTTCCTGGGCCCAGGAGGCGCCTGTTTCTTTTTCGGAATCCCTGGCCATGGACCTGAATTTGTAAATGGTAAAAATTTTGCCGTTAAGACCCACCCGTTGCTGGGAATAGAGAACCGGCCCCGGAGAATCCAGTTTGATCAAAAGGGTGATCACCGGGAAAAACGGCAGACAGATGCACAGGAGAATGGACGAAAAAATCAGGTCCAGCACTTTTTTCAGGGACCGGATAAAGGGGGTGATCAAAAAGCCTTGGCTTTGAACCAGCCAGGAGGGGTTGATATGTTCCACAGGAATTTTGCCGGTTATCAGTTCAAAAAAAGAAGGATAATCAACAATTCTGACCCCCATGAGTTTGCAGGTAACCAACTTGGCGGCAACCAGGTTCCCCCGCCTTTCCGTGAGGGCGAGAACGATGGCCCGGGCGTTGTTCTTCCGGGCGATCTCCACGATGTTGTCAATATGACCGATGATTTTCGACCGATCAACGGAAATGGGATCCATGGGGGTTTCCACATAGCCCAGCAGGGCGTATTTGCCCGGAGATTGTTCGATCAGGCTTTCCACATTTTTTGCCGCAGTGCCTGTGCCGATGACAATGATTTTTTCGGCAAAAAAATGGGCGTCATTGGATTTGTGAAACAGGTTTTGCCATCCGTTTTGGAGTAGAAAAAACAGAAACAGGCAGGTTAAAATCCCGGAAAAACCGATTGCCTGGCTTTTGGGAAGAAGTGCAAGCAGGATAAAGGAAAAGAGCAATGCCAGCAGGGAGCGGATCATGCGTTCCTTAAGGGTCCATTTTTCAGGCTGATACACTTCACAAAGAAAGGAAAAGAACAGGACCACAGGCACGAACAAGAGGGTCCAGGCCGACAGAAAGGGATCGCTGGTGCGGAAGACAGGCACCAGGGCCGTTAATCCTGCCAGAACATCCCCGGCCAATAAAATTATTTTATTTCGAACAAGGCTTCCCTTTGCCAATAGTCCCAAGTATTATATCCTTGAAGTATTTATATTAACAGCCGTAAAAACCCCGGCAGTTCAATTCCACTATCCTACATATATAGAACCGGAATACATGTCAAGACAAGGAAAGACTATGGGGAAGGGGAAAACAGAAGATAATTAGGGCAAAGACCTAAGTCTTTACTTGACTTGGCTGCTTTTGTTATGGATACTGATTCAATAATTCCGGGGTTCGGATGTTGGAAACACGACGAAAACCTATCAGGATGGGGACATGGGTATGAACATCAATTCACATCTTTTGGGCGACCTTCTTGTCAGTATGGGGATTATTTCCCGTTCTCAGCTGGAAGATGCCCTGCGGTTTCAACAGCTTTTTTTTAAAGACGTCCTGCCTGAAGCAGATCTTGACCGGACTGAATTGATTTCCAGGGGGCGGAATACCTGCCAGAAAATTCCCATGTTGGGACAGATTCTTGTGAAAAAAGGATATGTTACCGAGGAAGAACTGGCCCCTGCCCTCCAGATCCAGAGCAAACGGGCAACGGACTTAAGCCTGTTGGACAGCGAGAAGCTGGCCACGGCCCTCGAGGTGGGATTTATCATAAATTCCACCATTAACCTGGTGGATGTCCTCTCCCTTATCATGAAATATGCCAATATCGTCACCGATTCGGTGGCCAGCACCCTGATGCTTCTGGATGAAAAAACCGGGGAATTGGTTTTCAGCATTCCCACAGGTCCCGATGCCGACAAATTAGAAGATATTCGTATTCCCTCTGGCGAGGGAATCGCCGGCTGGGTGGCAAAAAATGAACAATACTTGCTGGTGCCGGATACAAGCAAGGAGCCTCGGTTTTATGGCAAAATTGACACACTGACCGGGATGAAAACCAAATCGCTTCTCTGCGTTCCCATGAAATCCAAACGAAAGCTCATCGGTGTATTGGAAGTGATCAACAAGAAAAACGATTCCTGTTTTGGGGAGGCGGATGCGCTGCTGCTGAGTGTTTTTTCCCACCATGCCGCCATTGCCATTGAAAATGCCATGCTGTTCAAATCCATGCAGAATCGCCTGGAAAAAGAAAAGCTTCTGGAGCAAAAATTTTCCGAAGCGGAGCGGCTTCGCTCCATCGGAACCATGGCAGGGGGAATTGCCCATGATTTTAACAATATTCTGGGTGCCGTCATGGGGTATACCGAGCTTGCCCTGCTGGATGCCCAGGAGGGTTCAAAGCAGTCTGCCAATCTGGCCAATGTTCTGGGGGCTTCAAGAAGGGCAAGGGATTTGATCAAACAGATACTGGCCTTCAGCCGTCAGTCGGATAGAGAAACCAAGCCCATACAAGCCAATCTCATTGTCGGCGAGGCCTTGAAATTGTTCCGGGCGTCCCTGCCCAAGACCATTGAGATGCAGGACAATATCCACTGCAAATCCGTGGTGATGGGAGATCCCACCCAGATCCACCAGGTCATCATGAATTTGTGCACCAACGCCAGCCAGGCCATAAAAAAAACCGGCGGGGTGCTGGCGGTTTCCCTGGAGGAGGTTTTTTTGGAAGAGCAGCCCCAAAGGCCGGATATTTTGCCGGGTTTCTATTTGAACCTGAGGGTAACCGATAACGGGGAGGGAATGTCGCCCCGGGTGGCAGAACGTATTTTCGAACCCTTTTTCACCACAAAGGAGAAAGGACAGGGAACCGGAATGGGCCTTGCCGTTGTCCACGGGATTGTAAAAAGCCATGGCGGCGATATCCGGGTAAAAAGCAAGCCCGGCGAAGGTTCGTGTTTTGATGTATATCTGCCTGTCATCAAAAGAGACCCTGAGCCTTCAGGCATTTTTGCGGTTGAAAGCTCTCCCGGTGGTACGGAACATATTTTGGTTGTTGACGATGAAATCATGCTGCTGGACGTTGCAAAAACCCGGTTGAATTCCCTTGGATATCAGGTCACCATTGAGATGGACAGTCATGAGGCCTTAAAACGGTTTAAGCAAAGCCCGGAGGCCTATGATCTGGTTATTACGGACATGGCCATGCCAAAGATGGCAGGGGATAAAATGGCCAAAAAGATGATGGCCATTCGTCCGGATATTCCCGTGATTATCTGTACGGGATTCCACGAGGACATTTCCGAAGAAACCGCCAGTCAAAAAGGGTTCAAGCGGTTTTTAATGAAACCCCTTGATTTTAATAGCCTGGCCCTGGAAGTGCGAAAGGTACTGGACGCGCCTTCCTGAAACAACAGGATCAGGAACTGCAGGAGAGCATGGAACAGCCGGGTTTGTGCCGTGCCCACTCCGGCCTTTTCGCGGCAAAACGTTCTTTGTCCGGCTGTTCGTCATAGGGTCTGCGCATCACATCCAGCAATTCCCAAACGCCTGAAAAATCTTTTTTTTCAGCCTTGTCGATGGCTGTCTGGGCCAGATAGTTTCTCAGGACATATTTGGGGTTTACCCGGTCCATTTGCTGTTTTTTCTCTTTCGGGGAAATCCGGTCCCGGGCCAGCCGTTCTCCATAGGCCGCAAGCCAGGTATTGAGTCGGCCGGCGTGGTCCAAGGAGATCTGATCCGGGGCGTAAAAAGCCTTTTCCAGAAATGGGGGGAACAGCGTTTCTTTTGACGTTTTGGTAATGTCCAAGCGGGAAAGTTCTCTGAAAAAAAGAGTATAATCGGTTTCTGCCGATTCAAGAAGGGTGAGCAGTTCTGCGGTCAAGGATCTGTCCGTCTTTGGTTCAAATTGTTTAAACCCCAGTTTTTGCGCCATCATAGCATCCTGGCCAAGGTGAAAGTATTGGATGGCACCCTCCAGGGCTTCCCGGAGGGGTTCCGGGTGTCCGATCACGGGAAGAAGGGCATTGGCCAGCTGCCCCAGGTTCCACAGGGCGATTTGGGGCTGGTTCTGAAAACAATAGCGCCGGCCGGAGGCATCTGTTGTGTTGGGGGTCCAGCCGGGAGAATAGTCTTCCAGCCAGCCGTAGGGGCCATAATCAATGGTAAGTCCCAGGATGGACATATTGTCCGTATTCATCACTCCGTGGACAAAGCCCACCCGCATCCAGTGAACGATCATGTCCATGGTTTTTTCGCAGACATCCCTGAACCAGCGGTCATAAGAGGTCCGGGACAGAGGCCCCAGGTGGGCAAAATCCGTTTCAATGGTATAGTCCATGAGTTTTTTTAAAAGGTCGTTTTCCTGCCGGGCGGCCAGAATTTGGAAATTGCCGAACCGGGTAAATGAGGGGGAGATCCGGCAGACCACGGCACCGGGTTCCAGTCGGGGATGGCCGTCATAAAACATATCCCGCTCTACCTTCTCTCCTGTGAGGGTCAGGCTCAGGGCCCGGGTGGTGGGTACGCCCAAGTGGAACATGGCTTCGCTGCACAAAAATTCCCGGATGGAGGAGCGGAGAACGGCCAGGCCGTCGGCAGTTCTGGAATAGGGGGTGGGACCGGCCCCTTTCAATTGAAGCATCCAGCGGTTTTTTTGCCGGTTGAGAACTTCTCCCAGAAGGATAGCCCGGCCGTCTCCCAGCTGTCCTGCCCAGTTGCCGAACTGATGCCCACCGTAGCACATGGCAAAAGGATCCATGCCGGGCAGCAAATGGTTTCCGGTAAAAACCCGGGTAAACAGATCAGATCTGCAGGCCGTATCTTCCAGGTCCAGCAGAAGGGCTGCTTCCCGGGAAAAGGCAACCAGGGCCGGGGCTTTGACGGGCGTGGGCTTCACCCGGGAATAACAGGCATGGTTTACCTGACGTCTGGTATTCTCAGTCATTTTGTCACAGGGCAGTTTTTGGATAAACCGGTTGTCAAAGGTCAGGTTTTCCAGGGTGGTTCTTTTGGGTGTCATGGTCTCCCCTCTGGTTGGCATATAGGGTTAACGGCTTGTTGCGGCCATTTTTCTAGGTTCACCTAACAAGATAATCATGAATTTAAATTATTACAGGCGGGATCAAAAAGAAGATGGCCTTTCCGGGCCTGGGAAAAATCCTGCCCGGGCAGGATTAAAAAGACAATGTTTCTTCCGGAATATCCGCTTCCCGGACGGCCTGGATCATTTCATTGAGGGATTCTACATGGGCTGTTTCTTCTCTGATGATGTCTTTCAGACCCCCCAGGGTTTTCTTGTCCCGGATAAAACTTCCTAAAAATTCGTAAAAGAGGATGGTATCATTTTCAAATTCAATAAAGGTTGTCAGCATCTGGGTGGTATGGGTGATTTTTGAAAAATCCACTTCCTCCAGGGAAAGGCTTTTTTCCCCCATCATTTCCTGGAGAACATCGGGCAGCATCTCAGAAAAATTAACAGCTTCCGGGTCCCGGCGGTTTTTCTGACCCAAAAACCATTTTTGGTGGTTCTCCTCCTCAAGGGCCATCCACGATAGTAATTTTCGTAATTTTTTGTTCTGTATTTCACCCAGGGCATGTTCATACACGGCTTTTCCATTTTTTTCCATTTTTACGGCAATATCCAGAAGATCATTTGTGGTAAACATGGCAGAGATCCTTATGGTTGACATTTGTTTGTTTGGTCCCCATATTATATCAAGTTCATTCCAGAAAGTCTTCTATTTAATCCTTAAAGGAGAGGTGATCCATGACCAAGCTTCATACGTGTAAGAATTGTGGCAAAACGGCAAAAGATCCGGGACATTTGTGCGATCCTGTCAAACTCAAAAAAGCATTTGTATGCGAAGACTGCGGAGAATCTTCTCTGGATGCCAAACATATCTGCAAGCCCAAACTGGGAAAACTGAAATATACCTGCGGCGGGTGCGGCCGGCTGGCGGTTTCTGCTGAAAAACTGTGTGACCCTAAGGAAATTTAAAATAGCCAAACCCAAAGATATCTGTTTAAAGTTTCCCAAAATAGTTGATTTATAGGGGAAAACTAACTATACAAGGAACTACACGAGACAATAGCGAAGCGGTGTATTGATTTCTTAAACCAGCGGATAGCAATTTTGGGTAATGGCGCTAAAAAACGTTTTTGAAAAAATAAAGCAGTCCAATCACCTTCCCCAGATTCCCCAGGTGATGATGGCGCTTGTTAAGGCCTGTGGAAATGATCGGTCAAACAGTGAAGAGCTGACCCGGATCATTTCCGCGGACCCTTCCCTTTCCTCAAAACTGCTCCAGATTATCAGCTCTCCCTATGTGAATCTGCCCAAGGAAGTCAGCACTATCAAGACAGCAGTGGTGTACCTGGGACTGGATACCATTCGAAACATTGCCATCAGTTCTTCGGCCATGCACTTTTTCAGCCTGTCCGGAAACCTGCCTGATTTTGATATTGCACGCTTCTGGTATCACTCGTATAAGTGCGGCATCATTGCCAGAAAAATTGCCTTTGAAAATAAGAATGGCGATCCGGATGAATTCTTCCTGGCAGGACTCCTCCACGACATCGGCCGGCTTGTGTTAATGCAGACCTTTCCAGAGGAGTACCAGGCCATATTAGAAAGGTCTGTGTCTGAAGAACAGATGGCCCGTGCGGAAATGGATGCCTTTGGTATGGATACGGCCCAGGTCTCTGCCTGGCTCTTTGGCCAGTGGAACCTGAATCCCCTGACCACGGATGCCGTGTTGTTTATCAATGAGCCCATTGACAAAATTGGGGAGGAACTCTCCCACGTCAAAACCCTTTATATGGCCAATTTTCTTTCAGGCCCGGCGCCAATGGAAGGTATTTCTCGTCTTTTGCCCCTGACGGAGATTCCTGAAATCCGGGTGGGACAGATTGCAGCAGAGGCTGAAAAAGAGGTTGTCCAGATGGCCGAAAGTCTGGGAATTAAACTTGCGGCAGTGAACGACGGGTCCGCTGACCGGGCCATTGCACTGGAAATGAAGGATTTGTCCCTCTTTTACGGCACGCTCCAGAATCTGTTGGGAGCAAAGGATGTCCCCTCCGTACTGGCGATTGTCCAAACCGGGCTGAAAATAGTTTTTAATGTGCCCCGGGTATTTTTCTTCCTTTTGGATGGGGAAAAAAAATTATTGTCAGGAGAGTGCAGCCGGGAGGATAAAAACCATAAAATCGTCAGCCGCCTTGCAATTCCCATGGCCAACCGGTCAAGCCTGCTGGTCAAATCCCTGACAACGGGTATTGTCCAGGGCTGTTTTCAATCTTCCCGGGATGTTCAGTTGGCAATTTCAGACACCCGGATCATCCGCCTTCTGGAAACAGAGGGAATGTATTGCATTCCCATCGCTTCCAGGGGAAAGGGGATCGGGGTGATGGCCCTTGGGGGTGACCGGGACGTTTTCGCCAAGCTGAACCGGAACAGGGGGCTGCTAACGCTCTTTTCCAGGCAGGCAGGGATGTGTATCCAGAATCTCCAGTTTCACAGGGAATATGCACGGGCTGTCAATGAAAAAAAGATGGAAGCCTATGCAACCCTGACCGATAAAGTGATCCATGAAATAAACAATCCCATCGCCATCATCAAAAATTATCTGGAAACCCTGAGCCTGAAATTACCGGCAAAACATCCGGCCCAGGAAGAATTGTCAGTTGTCGGGCAAGAGGTCTCCCGAGTCTCGCTCTTAATTGACGGATTGTCCAGTTTCTCAAGACCCAAAATCGGCGGATTGGAGTTCATTGATATTAACCGGCTCTGCACAGGAATTTTTGAACTTCTGAAAAAGTCAATTCTTCTGCCCCGGCAGATTCATGCAAGCCTTCATACGGATCCTGCACTTCCGGAGATTAAAACCGATACAAACGGATTAAAGCAGGTAATTATTAATTTGGTTAAAAATGCAGCAGAAGCCATGGAAAGCGGTGGCAAAATTGATATTTGGACGCGGTTTCTGCCAGGGTCGGATAAAATTTTGATCGATGAGAAAAAAAGACTGCCCGGCAGTATTGAGGTCTGTATCAGGGACAATGGCCCCGGCATTCGCCCGGAGATAAGGGAAAAATTGTTTGAACCCTACAATAGCACAAAAACAGGGAAGAATTCCGGCCTGGGCCTTGCAATTGTCCATACCATCGTAAAGGAACTCAACGGTCAGATTACCTGTGACAGCGAAATCGGCCGGGGCACCAGTTTTTCGGTTTTCCTGCCTGTCATCTCCAACCGGTCAAAAGTGTGAGTTATATGGAAACATGGGGGCAAAATAGCCGGAAAACAGGGGAACTGATGGTGGAGGAAGGGTTGGTGAATCCGGCAGACATCGAACAGGTCCTTGCTATCCAGGAAAAAAACAGGACATCCCTGAGCCGGAATCAAAGTCGGTTTTTTGGCATGATCCTCTGTGGTTTGAACCTGATCACCCCCACGGACAATTATTGTGTCCTGAAAAAACACAATAAACTCATCGGTCTCCAGGATTTTCTGATCCAGAAAAAAATTTTGTCCCGCCCTGTGGTTGAAAAAACCCAGACCCGGTCCATGGAACTGAACATACCCTTTATAAGCCTTCTTTTGGAGGAGCGGCTTATCCCCAAGACCTTGCTTGCGCAACTTGTGTTTGACCTGTTTTATATCCCCTTTAGATCCATCAGCGATGTCGTATTTGACGCGGATTCCCGACCCGGGCTTTCCCTTGTCATAAAAAAGGTTCAGGCCCGGGAGCACAAGGTCATTCCACTGGTTCTCAAGGAGAATACCCTTGTGTGCGGAATTACGGATCCGGAGAATCTTGTTTTCATCCGGGAGGTGAACCATCAATTTCCCCAGTACCGGTTTAAGCCTTTGATCATCCCTTTTTCCGGATTTATCTGGTTTTATAAAATGCTCTATGAGGAGACCTGGAACCCGGGAAGGGTAACGGATAAATCCGTTGACCTGTCCCTGTTGCTAAAGTTTTCTGTCAGCATTTTTGATCCCGAAGGTCAAAAGGAGGAGATCCTCTCCTTGTACAAGCGCTATGAACTGGTGAGGAGCCTTGCCGGTTCTCCGGTAAAGAAAGACAGAGCCAGGATGTTTCAGGCCTTTGTGGCCGAACACCATGAAAAATTAACCCGGGAATACCGGTGCAGCACCATTGTCTTTTCATTGAAAAATGAGGGGACCCAGGTGCGGATCATGGCATTCCCCAACGGGCGGAAAGGCTGAGCATGGCAAAAATTATCACCATTGCAAGCGGAAAAGGCGGAGTGGGAAAGACCAGTATCAGTCTGAATCTGTCCCTGTCCCTGGCAGCCCAGGGCCATCGGGTCTGTCTCTTTGATGGAGATCTTGGACTTGCCAATGTCAATATTCTTACCGGACTCTTCCCCGACCACGGGCTTGAAGAGGTTATCAGCGGGGAATATACCCTTGGAGATATCATGATCAAAAATTTCCAGGGCATTGATATCATCCCCGGCAGTTCAGGGGTTGAAAAGATCGCAGACCTTGGGCCGGAAGAATCCAAACGGCTCATCACTTCTTTTCTTGGGCTTTCGGCCTATGATTATTTCATTCTGGATACGTCTGCAGGCATCTCCTCCCAGGTCTTGTCCTTTTGCCGGGCTTCCCATGAGATGATCCTGGTTGCCACCCCGGAACCCACCTCCCTCACAGATGCCTATTCCCTCTTAAAGGTGTTGTCCCGGTACAAGGGGCTTCCCCGGGTGAGGGTCGTGATCAACCATGTGAAAACAGCCGCTGCTGCCAAAAAAGCCTATGCCAGACTCAAGGAGACGGTCCACAAATTTCTTTCCGTTAAGATCTCTCCCCTGGGAATCGTGGCTGAGGATCCAAAGGTTTCCATTGCCGTGGTCTCCCAGGTTCCGTTTTACATGCTGTTTCCGGATACCGATGCTTCCCGGTGCATCCGCGCCATTGCCCTGAAGCTTTCGCGGGATCCGAAAAACAAAGAAGATTTGCCCGTGGAATTGTTCTGGGACCAGTGCCTGGAATTTCTTTCGCTTCAAAAGCAGACGGATCTCGACCACAGGACAAAGGGGAGAAACGGTGTTGCCGGGAAGGGTTCTGACCCGGACCGGGCCATGGGGTTCATCAGTGCCAGCCAGGCAGATCTTCAGAAGAAACTTGCCGGAATTGAAGATAAAATTTCCCTGCTCCTCGATGAGGTTGGCCAGATAAAGACGCTTCTCAAGGAAAGCGCTTTTGAAGCCGAGAAAAAGGGTGAAACCTCTTCCGTGTCCCAAAGGAAGAAACCGACGGCCCCCGGGGAGATTCCCCTTGATTTTGAATCCTGGGAAAAAAAGCAGGTATAGTATTTTTTACAGATACCTGGGGCGGGTTTTGGCTTTTTCGTAAAAGTCTTCTATTCCGGTTTCTTTGATCTTTTTGTTGATCGCGACCCACCCTTTATACAGACCTGCATCAAAATTGGTTCTGTCACAGGGAAACAGATCGCATTGATAGCAAAAATCAATTTGTTTTTCCTGGTGACAGACACGAACCCCGCAGTTTTTAAACAATTTGCATTGCTCGTTGCGACAGCCTTTGCAATTTTCTGCAGCAAGATAATCCAGCATCTCCTTAAAATCGGGATATTTTTTAAAAATGGGGTCATTGAGCAGGGTTTCAAATCGCTTGGCATTGATATGGAAATTTCCCAGTTTTTCTTTGAGTTTGACAGCATAATGACGAATATCTCCGGCCACATGGGCAAAACATTTTTCACAGTCCAGGCCGCAGGGGGCAAGTGATGCCATAATTTTTTTTGTCAGGGTCATAGCGGGTCTCCTTTAAATTTAAAGAAAGTATAACGGTTGCATTGCGCAAAAAAAAGTGGCATAAACGAAATTTTAGGGGGCGATATCGACAATTGTTTGTTTTTTAAGGAAGACCCAATGATACACGTAACCATTCTCGGGCTTTATAATTCCATGGCCACGACTATCTTTGGGCCAATGGATATCTTGAACCAGGCAGGCAGGCTCTGGAACCGTGTGGAGAATTCTCCCCAAACACCTTTTTTTGATGTCACCATTGCCTCTCCGGACGGGAAAGCCATCCAGTGCACAAATAATGTACAAGTCCTTCCCCATTGCAGCATTGCGGAAATTGCCAAAACAGATTTGATTGTTATTGCATCGGCCACCCAGATCGACCAAATCCTGGAAAAAAACCCTGAGCTGATTCCCTGGATTCTCAGGCACTTTCACCAGGGAGCCCATGTGGCCAGCATCTGCACCGGCGTATTTTTACTGGCTGAAACAGGCCTGCTGGACGGTAAATCCGCCACCCTTCACTGGGGGTTCTCCCAAATATTTGGTAAAAGATATCCCCGGGTCAAGCTGGAGCCGGATAAGATGTTCATTGACCAGGGATGTCTCTATTGCTCGGCCGGCGTGAATGCCGGTATGGATTTATCCCTCTATCTTGTGGAAAAATTTTGCGGCCGTCCGGCTGCGGTCGCATCTGCCAAGACCATGGTTCTGGATCTGGGGAGAGACAGACAGACCCCCTATGGCCGATTTATTGGTCCAAAGGAGCATGGAGATGCTTTGGTCCTAAAGGCCCAGAAATGGATAGAGCAGCATCACACCCAGGCCGTTGACTACGAAAGGCTGGCCCATGATTTGGGTATGAGTCGCAGGTCTTTGGAACGCCGGTTCAAACAGGCCACGGGTGTCACCCCTTTGGGATATCTGCAGCAATTGCGGGTGGAAACCGCCAAAATGCTTCTGGAGGAAGGGCTCCAGACCTTCAGTCAAATCACCGACCAGGTCGGGTATGGGGATATCTCTTTTTTCAGGAAAATTTTTGTCCGTCTGACGGGTCTGCGCCCAAAAGAATATCAGCAGCGGTTTGCCGGATATGGCGTTAAATCCGGGTTGGAATAATCAGGTGGGGGTGACGGGCATTATTCCCTGAGACTATACCCGCTCTCTGTTCCAATAATGATTTTTTCAAGGCTTTCCCGGCAATCGTCTAAAAAATTCTGGAATCCATTTTGGGATAAGGTCTCTTCGGAAAGTATATACTGAAAATTCTGGAGCATGTTCAGGCTGGACCTGCCCCGGGCACAAACTTTTCTGACAAAGCTTGTTTTTTCAGGGCTTTCCTGCATCAATGAAATGATGCCCATGCATTTGTTGTGGATGTCGTCCATAAACGCCATACAATTTTTGGAAATCTGGGCAATGGCGTGATCATCGGAATTGACACAGGCCTGTTCCATTTGACGGACATAGCCTAAAATTTCGTTGAAGACCCTTTGGTAATTAATAAAAAATTGACAAAAGAAGTCTATATCTTTTTTTGAAACATTTTGACCCTGCAAATACTCCTCTACTTTTGGCCAGTTTTCAACAACCTCTATCAACTCATCAAAGATTTTTTTCCGAAGGTCAACATCCATTTTTGAAACATATGCGGTTGCCTGGACTTTGGATAGATTCTGACCTTGTGTCAAGACGCCTGAAACAATCAGAAACGGTATGTTCTCGGTGCGCTTGTTTTTTTTAACCGCTTCAAACACCTCGTGCCCGTTCAGGATCGGCATATTGATGTCGCAAAGGATGCCGGCAAACCGGTCC
>Ga0180007_10003036_pt1 | contig 19172 bp, 22 predicted proteins | sample MM_PC_MetaG_FD_121122 | JGI IMG/M metagenome (GOLD analysis project Ga0180007, IMG submission 121122) | Groundwater microbial communities from the Aspo Hard Rock Laboratory (HRL) deep subsurface site, Sweden - MM_PC_MetaG | ecosystem: Environmental > Aquatic > Deep subsurface > Groundwater... | reverse complement strand
GGCGCTGAAAGCCTCGTCCACGGGCGACAGGTTAATGGAATGGATGAACGAGAGCGTGAAGCCGGCGGGAACGGATATCGTCGCTAGCGGGACGCCGGATCCGCCGTAGATCCTCAGGGCCGGCCCGGGGCCTATCCAGCGGAGCGCCGACGCGGCGCACGCGAGCGCCACCGCCGCGCTCCGTACGGTAGCGCGTCGAAAGGCGCGGAGGGGCCGGCCGGCTCCCCCGCGACTATCCGATACCTTACTTCCCGGCCTTGCCGTAGTACTTCTCGGCCCCGGCGTGGAGCGGGAGGGACATGCCGTTCCTGGCGCTCTTGAGGCCGATCATGGCGCCGGCCTTGGCGTGCGCGGCGGTCAGCCGCTCGTTGCCGGCCGAGGCGAACATCGTCTGCAGCATCTTCTCTACGACGGCGGCGTCGAGCTTCGAGGACACCGCGAGCATGGCCTGGACCGCGACCGTCTGGGTGTCGACGTCGACGCCCTTGTAGGTACCGGCCGGGATGATCGTCTTGGTATAGAAGGGATAGGTGGACTGGAGCTTGGCCACGATGGCGTCGTCCACGGTCACGACGTTAATCGCCTTGGTCGCCGAGATGTCCTGGACGGCGGCGGTCGGGTGGCCGGCGGTCAGGAAGGCCGCGTCGATGTTGCCGTCCTTGAGGTTGCTGGCGGCCTCGTTGAACGACAGGTACTGGACCTGGATGTCCGCGTAGGTGACGCCGGCGGCCGCCATGATCTGTCGGGCGTTGGCTTCTACGCCCGAGCCGGCGGCGCCCACGGCCACCTTCTTGCCCTTGAGCCCGGCTACGTTCTTGATGCCGGAGTTGGCGAGCACTATGAGCTGGCAGGTCTCGGGATACAGGATGGCCAGGCCCTTCATGTCGGGGTAGGCCTTGTCCTTGAACAGCTCGAGGCCGTTGACGGCGTAGTAGGCGATGTCGTTCTGCACGAATATAACGTCGGCCTTGCCCTCGCGGAGGAGGTTGACGTTGGCGACCGAGGCGCCGGTGGTCTGGGCCGCGGCGTTCATTCCCTTGATGCCGTCGTTCCAGATCGTGGCCATCGCGCCGGCGAGCGGGTAATAGGTTCCGCCCGTGCCGCCCGAGGCGATGGAAACGAAGGTCTGCTTCGGGGCTCCGCAACCCGCCAGGGCCGCTACGAGGGCGAGCGCTACTAAGAATAGGCTTATCTTCTTCATTTGATTCCTCCTTGCGTTCCTCTCCAGGCCTCGGCCCGAAAGGGCGCACCTAAAGAGGAGACAAGGCACCAGTGTATCTTCGAACCGGTGAATACGCAAGAAATTTAATCATATAGAGCGACCTGTAGCGACCCTCAGCGACCCATGGAGGCGCTGCGCCGCGGGCTTAACACGCCGCTTTCGCGTCGTTCCGCGTAGGCCAAGCCTCGAGGAGGCGGGCGACGTCGGGGCCGTCGCTCCCGTCCGCGTAGGTTACTAGCTCCGAGGCTGGGCTATCGTTCCAGCACCTCAGTATCGGGTCGATCAGGCGCCACGCTTCCTCCGTCTCGTCGAAGCGGATGAACAGCGTCGGGTCCCCGGCCATGGCCCCTGACAGCAGCCGCTCGTAGGAACCTGAGGCCTCGGCCCCGGAGTCCCTGCGCATGCCGACGAGTTCCTCCCGCTCCGCCTTCTGGGCCCCGGGAGCCTTGGCGTTGAAGCGTAGCGCCGCGCCCTCGTCCGGCTGTATCCGCAGCACGAGGCGGTTCGCGTCGAGGGCCGGGCCGGGGACGTCGGTGTCGCCTTGCCTGAAGTGCACCACTATCTCCGTGCGCCTGGTGCCCAGCGCCTTGCCCGTCTTCAGGATGAAGGGGACGCCGGCCCAGCGCCAATTATCCACGTCGAGCCTGATGGCCGCGAACGTCTCCGTCGTCGAGCGGGGCCTGACGTCCGGCTCCGAAAGGTACGATCCGTACTGGCCTCGTACCGACAGCGCGGGCGCGGTCTCCGCCGTGGCGTGGGCCGAGGCGCGCAGCACGCGGACCTTCTCCTCGCGTATCGCTTCCTGCGACAGGAGGCTCGACGGGGCTTCCATCGCGCAGAGGCAGAAGAGCTGCATGAGGTGATTCTGGAGCATGTCGCGGGCCGCGCCGGTCGCGTCGTAGAACTCGCCCCTGGCCCCGATGCCGTTCGATTCGGCCACGGTTATCTCTACGCGCTCTATATGCTTACGGTTCCAGAGCGGCTCGAAGATAGAGTTGGCGAAGCGGAAGTACAGGATGTTCTGCACCGCGTCCTTGCCCAGGTAATGGTCTACGCGGAATATATCTGACTCGTCGTAGTGTTCGTGGAGATGCTGGTTCAGGCTCCTCGCGCTCGATAGGTCGGTGCCGAAGGGTTTCTCGACGAGGATCCTCCTATAGCCGTTCGCGCCCGATCCGATACCCGCGAGCCCCGCCTCCGCCAGCCCCGAGGCCGCGACGCCGAAACGGTCGGAGGAACAGGCCAGGTAGAAGAGGCCGTTCGTCCCGGGCGCGGAGAACGATAGGGCCCGTAGCCTCGCGTAGAGGCCTCGGTCGGCCGCGTCGCCGCTGAGGAAGCGGACGCGGGACGAGAACGCTTCCCACGACGAGGAGCCGAAGCCCTCGTCCACTTCCTCGCACGCGGCTCGAAGGAGGCCGCGATAGTCCGCTTCGCCTAGCCGACGGCGGGCTATGCCGACGACCTCGAAGTCCGGCGGGAGGCTCCCGGCCCGGTATAGGCGGTAGAGCGACGGCACGATGCGCCTCGTCGCCAGGTTCCCGGTTCCGCCTATCACGGCTATGACAGTGCGCTGCGCTCCGTAGTCCTTCATCCAGCCTTCTTTCGATACCGTGCATCGGAGGGCCGCCGCCCCGCCGTAGGTCCGGCCCCATGGCCGCCCCGGGCGCGCGGGAATGCCGATGCCCCTCGATTAGACTATCGACATCGGCCCGTTAGATTTTAGGGCTATTGCGCGGGGCTCCGCGTCTTAGGCGGCGATGGAGCTGGTTTTGTCGAGGCTGGCTAGAAGCTGGCGAGGGCGTAGACGCCGACGAGGAGCTCTATCTGCGCGAGATCCTCGTCGACCCGCGCTTGCGCGCGTAGCTGATCCGAGTACCAGTAGAAGATGCCCAATCGCGGATCGATGCGGAACACGTATTCCATGAAGCCTGCCTCGCGGGGGTCCTCGCCGAACAGCAGCGTCGCCACCGAGTCCGAGACGCGGACGAACGCCGCGATGGCGTTAGCGTAGTCCTCGGCGTTTATCATGCCGACGAACGCCTCGAGCAGGGCGAGCGCCTCGGCCTTCTTAGCCTCGTCCTTGCCGTCCACCCAGGTCTTGGCGACGAGGAGCCGGACGTTCTCCCGGAATACTTCGAGGAGGTGGGCGCGCTTAGACGCCAGGTCGCCGGAATTGCCTACCGCGTACTTCCTGAAGGCGCCGGGGCCGCCGATGATGTCGGCTAGCGCGGAGCCGTATTCGCGTCGCAATACCGAGTTGTCGGTGCCTGTAAGGAGTGGGAAGATTTCGAAGGCGGCCTTCTCGACGTCCAGGTCCGCCGGATCGTCGACCGCGTACACGGGTGCGCCCATGCGGCTACCATGTCACGCCGCTAGGCGCTTTGTCAATAATAGCGCGTCCTCGACGCCTGGAAATCGCCCCCCCGGCCGCGGGGGACGGCCCGGGGCGTGTTGAAAACCTCGGCCGTTCCTATTACGATTAAGAGCGAGGGGACGTAGGCGGTCCTCATTACCGAACGTCTGGAAGGCTACCATGAACGACATCCTTGTCCATTCCGAGGCGGTCTTAGGCCATGATTTCGTCTCGCCCAGGTATCTGGGACCGGGGGAGACCGAGTATAGGCTCCGCGACGGCCAGCTCGATAAGCCTCTCGACTCGTACCGCTCGCTCCGCCATCTGGACGTCGAGATTCTGATAAAGAACGGGAACCGCTGCTCCGATTGGGGCAAGATACTCGTTAGGGAGCCGTTCGACGCGACGCTCATCCGCAATAGCGAGTTCGCGGGCCTCGTCCGCATAGGGCGCCTCGAGCGCGTCGTGCTCGAGCACCACGACATGATGATACCCGCGGGCATCACCGACTCGCGCGTCATAGCCTGCGACATAGGCGACGAATGCGCGGTGCACGCGTGCAACTACCTGGCCCACTACATCGTCGGGGACCGCTGCATCCTGCTCAATAACGACGAGATACACGTCTCGGACCACGCGAAATGGGGCAACGGCATCGTCAAGGAGGGCGAATCCGAGGACGTGCGCGTCTGGCTGGACCTGATGAACGAGGCGGGCGGGCGCTCCGTGCTCGCCTTCGACGGCATGATATGCGCGGACGCCTACCTGTGGGCGAAGCGCCGCGAGGATTCCGTCCTGATGGAGCGCTTCAGGGAGATGACCGAGGCGGCCTTCGAGCATCGCCGCGGGGAGTACGGCGTCATAGGCTCGGGCTGCGTGCTCAAGAGCAACCACATCATCAAGGACGTCAGGATAGGCGAGAGCGCCTATATCAAGGGCGCCAATAAGCTTAAGAACCTGACGATCCGGTCTAGCGAGACTGAGCGCACGCAGATAGGCGAGGGCGTGGAGCTGGTCAACGGGATCGTCGGCTACGGTTGCCGCGTATTCTACGGATGCAAGGCCGTTCGCTTCGTCATGGGCACGAACTCGGCGCTGAAGTACGGCGCGCGGCTGATACACTCTGTGCTAGGCGACAACTCCACCGTGTCGTGCTGCGAGATACTCAACAACCTGATCTTCCCCGCCCACGAGCAGCACCATAATACCAGCTTCCTCATCGCGGCCCTCGTGCGGGGCCAGTCCAATATGGCCGCCGGCGCGACGATAGGCTCCAACCATAACTCGAGGGCCAACGACGGCGAGATAGACGCCGGCCGGGGCTTCTGGCCGGGCCTCTCGACCTCGGTCAAGCACAGCTCCCGCTTCGCCTCGTATTGCCTCCTGGCCAAGGGCGACTACCGCTTCGAGCTGGACGTGCCCTTCCCCTTCGCCCTCGTGGCCGACGACTCGGCGCGGGACAGGCTGGAGATCATGCCGGCGTATTGGTGGATGTACAATATGTACGCCCTCCTGCGCAACGAGTCCAAATTCGGATCGCGGGATAAGCGCCATAGCCGCGCGCAGAATATCGAGTTCTCCCCGTTCGCCCCCGATATCGCCGAGGAGGCCTTCGCGTCCCTCGAGCTGCTCGAGCGTTTCGTCGGCCGCGCCTGGTACCGCGCCGCCGGGGGGGCCGAGGCGATGGTCGAGGGCACCGACGAGGAGGCGGCCAGGGTCAAGGGGCGCGCGCTGCTCCTAGGCCCCAAGGAGGAGGTCGACGCCCTCGAGGTGCTTGCCTCGGGCATAGAGAATTCCAGGCGACGGGTGGTCATCCAGAAGCCCAGGCGCGCGTACAAGGCCTATCGCCACATGCTACGCTGGTACGCGATGCGGGTGCTCATAGCCTATTTCGCCGAGCGCCCCGACGCCACCTTCCAGGACGCCTCCGATGTGCTCTCCGGCTCGCGCGTCACCGACTGGGAGAACCTCGGCGGCCAGCTCGCTCCCCGCGAGAAGGTCGAGGCGCTGATATCCGATATCAAGGACGGCACCGTCAACGGCTGGGACGAGGCGCACGGCGAGTACGCGCGCCTCTGGGCCGAGTACCCCCTGGATAAGGCCCAGCACGCCTGGGCGACCCTCTGCGAGCTCCACGGCGCCGAGACCCTCGAGGAGCCCGCCTTCGCCAAGGAGGTAGCGCGATTCATGGATACGACCCGCTTCATAGAGGAGCAGGTCTACCTGACTCGCCGCAAGGACTACGCCAACGGGTTCCGCAAGGCGACGTTCCGCGGCGAGGAGGAGATGCGGGCCGTCCTGGGCTCGCCCGAGTCCAATTCCTTCGTCAGGCAATCCCGCGCCGACATGGAACGCTGGCGCGCCCGCGCGGACGCCCTGCTCGGGCGGCTGGCCTCGGAGGCCTAGCCGCGATAGCCGCGATAGCCGCGGTAGCCGCGAAGGGCAGGAAAAAGCCCCGGCGCGGTTCCTTGCCGCGCCGGGGCCCTCCGCTCGTCGAGCGGCCATGGCCGCCCTGCCTACGGGACGGCTACCAGGGCGGCGCTAGGCGTCGTCCCTCCGGCGGCTACCGCGACGTCGCCCAGCCCGCAGGTGACGGCCCCGGTCGCGTCGACGCCGTACAGGTCGTAGACGCCGGCTTCCAGGAACGCCAGCACGTAGGAGAGGTCCGCCTTCACGCAGGTGCTCGTATAGGCGCCGGTGAAGAACAGCCCGTCGTCGGCGGTGGCCGTCGTCGCCTCGGTAGCGACGTACGTGCCGTCGGCGTAGGCATAGACCGTCGTCGTCCCGGTCGGCACCGTCCCGGTTATCCTGCCCGCCTCGTTATCGACGACCGCCCTCAGGACCGGCTTGACGGTGAAGGTGCCGTTAGGCTTCTCGATTATGGATTTCCTGACGTCGAAGTCGACCGTGATGGTCACGGCGCCCGTTAGCGGGACCTGGAATGCGTTGACTATCTTGAGCCCCGTGGCGGATGGGATGCTCGCCTGGTATCTCGTGCCGCCGTCCACTATCTCGACAGCGCCTACCCCGAGCCGTATCTGGTTTATCTGCGTGCCGCCCGTCATGACGAGGGCCCCGAGCTCGTCGGCGATGCCGTTCTGAAGAGCGAGCAGGTTCAACGTCTGCGCCGGTTCCAAGGTCAGTACCTTCCACGAGCCGTCGCCGTCGGCGATGCTCGCGTCGGCGCTCTCGTTAACCGCCACGGAGCTTACCGTCACGTTCACTTCCGTTACCGTGGCCTCGTCGATAGGCGCGTCGGTCAGGGCGAAGCCGACCGAGACGGCGGTCGAGTCGGCGCACGCGCCGGCGAGCGCGATGGCGGCCAAGGCCGCCAGTCCTAGCCTAAGAATGCTTTTCATGGTTCCTCCTTACCTTTTCTTGCCGGGCTGCGCCTCGGCGCCGGCCTGAGCTCCGCTATCCGGATCCTCGGCTCGTTCTTCGGCCTTCGTCTCCGTCATCGTCTCGGTCCTCGTCTCGGTCCTCGTCTCGGTCCGGACGCGCTCGGCCGATCCCGCTCCGGTCTCGGCCTCAGTCCGCGTCTGGAGCCGATCCTGGATCCGTTCCCTGGTCAGGGACTCGAGCGCTAGCTCGCGCTCGGCGGGCGTCTGATCCTCGCGCAGGCGAAGCCGTATCTGCTCGACGAGCCTGGTCATCTCCCGGGTCTTGAGGCCCTGGTCCAAGGCTTCGGAGACGAATCGATACGCGTTCCGCAGCTCTATGCCGGCCTGGATCAGGGCCTTGAAGGCATTGGCGGCGGCCTCCGCGTCCTGAGCCGTAAGACGCGATTGCGCCGCTCTCGTCGCGAGCATAGCCATGGCGATTTCCTCCGTCGTCGGCGCTTCGACGTCCTGGGCGAAAGCCGCGCCCGCCGCCAAAAGTATCGCGGCTAGCGCCAGTGATTTCCTCATCGTCGACCTCCTCGAATAAACCGGGGCCCCGAGCCTCGCGCGTCGCTCGTCCGCTCCCATGCCGACGTATACCGCCCGCTCCGCCGGCAGGTTGCATACATTCGGCAAGCCCCGCCCCCTGATCGCCGGGAAGCTCGTCGTCCGGCGCGTCGGCGTGATATAGTAGTCGTCCGATGAACGACTACGATGACGACGACGCCGCGATAGCCGGGCGCGTCGTATCGGGCGACACGGAGGCGTTCCGTTCGCTCGTGGACCGATACTCCGATCGCCTCTACCGCTTCTGCAGAGCCCGGCTCGGTGACGATTCCGACGCCGAGGACGCCGTGCAGGATATATTCGTCCGCGCCTTCCGCTCGCTACGCTCGTACGATCCGTCCAGGAGCTGGGCTTCGTGGCTTTTCGCCATCGCCGCGAACAGGGTCAAGTCGAGGTACGCGTCGAGGGCGGCGGCGGCCGGGCTCGTCGAGCGGGCGGGCCGGGAAGCGCTCGCGGTAGGCGACGCCGCCTCCGAATCGTCCGACCCCGCCCTGATCGCGGTCGACGCGCTGGCCGCGGAGACCTTACGGGCCGCCGTGGCGTCCCTGCCGACCGCGTACAGGGCTCCCGTCGAGCTGTATTATTTCGCGGGGCTCGGCGTCTCGGACGTCGCGAAGGCCCTCGGCCTCGGCGAGGAGGCCGTCAAGACGAGGTTGTTCCGGGCCCGCAAGGAGCTGTCGCGAAGCCTGGAGGAAAAAGAGCAACCGAGACGCCTCTGGAAAGGTAGACGCTGATATGGAAGGAACGAAACGGACGGACGAGCGTGACGCCTCTTCGACGGCCCGCGAGGCCAGGTCCGCGGCCGAGGCCTTCCTCGACGCGCGCGACTCGGCCGGACCGGGAGCCGCGGCCCGCGGAAGCGGGGCTCCGTTCGGGCGCGACCCGCGCGCCGCCGCGGCCGTCGCCGACGCCGTCATGGCCAGGGTGCGCGAGATCGGCGCCCCCGAAGCGCTTCCCGCCGCCGGGTTTCGCGCCGCGGGCGCGGCGGGCGCGGCGGGCGTCTCGCGGGCGCGCGCGTTCCGCGTAGCCTCCCTGGCCGCCGCCGCGGTCCTCGTCGCCGCCCTCTCGTCGGTAGTGACGCTGAGCCTGATACGCTCGGGCGGCACCGTGGAAGTCCGCTTCGTCCTGGTCACGCCGGAGGCGCATAGCGTCTCGCTCGCGGCGGACTTCAATCAATGGTCTACCGAGGGCTATCCGCTTCGCAAGGCCGACGACGGCACCTGGGAGATTACCGTGCCGCTCCGCAAGGGCAGGGCGTACGCCTATAATTTCATCATCGACGGGGAGCGCTGGATATCCGATCCGACCTCGCCCTCGATGCTCGACGACGGGTTCGGCGGATCGAGCTCGTCCTTCTCCCTGTAGGAGGCCCCTATGCAAAGGTCCCGATCGCTCGCCCGCGCCTGCCTCGCGTTCGCGCTCTTACTCGCTTTGGCGCCAGGGCGGGCCGCGTTCGCCCAGCCGGGCGGAGCCGGCCCGGGATCGGGCGGCAAGCCTGCGGGCGTAGGCGCGGATACGGCCGCGGGAGAGGCCCCGGACGACGGGGCCTCCGCGGGCTCCGGCTCCGGGAACGGGAGCGCGGGAAGCGCCGGGAACTCCGCGGAAGGGACGGGCCGGACGGGCGCGCCTTCGCGGGCCGCCGGGCGCTCGGACGCTAGCGAGAGGCGGGCGATCGAGGCTGGCGACGAGTCGGTAGCCGAATTCGACCGATGGCTAGCGTCGTCCAAGGAAGGCGCCTCCCTGTCGGGAGCCAAATCGCGTATTCGGGCCATAGCCTATCCGGCTATCTCCGTAGGCGTACCGGTCGGGGCCTTTACCTCGCGTATCCGCGAGGCGGTGGCCAAGGGCGCCTCGCCCGAGGTCCTGGCCCGCGCCCTCGAGGCCGACGCCGCGAGCTGGACATGGCTAGCCCGCCTAGCGGCCGGAGGAGCCTGGCCCCCCGCCAGGAGCGCCTCCGAATTCTACCTCGCCGTCTCCTCGGCGCTCAGGAACGGGCTAGGGAAGGACTCGGTTAGGGAAGTCTTCGAGTGGGCCAGCGCGTCTCGCGCTAGCGCCGAGAAGGCCGGGGCCGCGCTGACGGCCGCCGCGGCGGTGACGGCGGCGTTAGGATACCCGGGAGGCGCCGTCAAGTCCCTGGCGCTTAGGATCGCCGAGTCGCGCCTTCCGGTAGGCCGGTACGGCGACCTGGCCTCACTGGCGCGCCGCGCCGCGGCCGCCGGGATATCCCCCTCGCGCTTCGCGCAAGGGCTCGAGTCCGCCCTCGGACGAGGGGGGGCGCTCTCCGACCTCGAGCGGGATCTCTTCCCCTAGTAGGGCCGGTTCCCTTAGGCGGTCAGGGGCTTCTTAGGCTTGGCAGGCTTGGCAGGCTTGGCAGGCGCTTCGGCGGGGATAAGCGCCCGCGTCTGCGCGCCGGCCAGCTCCGGCGTGCCGAAGTGCTCCTGGACGAGCCTCGCCAGCTCGGCGGCGGCGTTGATAAGCTTAAAGAGCCTGTTGGAAACCGTCTTGAGCTCCGCCTCGTCCATGGCGTCGTCGTCCTTGAGCGAGTTGACGATAGCCATGTTGAGGGCCGCCGTCTCGCCCATGAGCTCGGCCATGCGCTGGACCAGGGCCTTGTAGGAGTACTCCATCCGCCTGTCGGCCATCGACGTCACCGACTCGATGATGGACATGATGTTCTTGAGCGAGTGGATCATCATGGGGTTGGGCTTGCGCTCCACCTCGACGCGCCAGTTCTCGAAGCGCGTCATGGTCTGGTCGAGCATGCGCTTCAAGTCCGCGTTGCTAACCTCCGGTACGTCCCGCTTGCCCTTCATGAATTTCCCTTATTGTAGAATTTGGGCACAGAGACACAGGGAAGATGAGGAAGAGGAAGAAAAGGGAAAGACTTACGGTGCAATTTCATTTTCTTCTCCCTTCTCCACTCATATCCGATTCTTGCCTCTGTGTCTCTGTGCTAAAGTCTTCGCCTACCAGCCTCTCAGGCCGGGTTCCTGGACTTGAAGTCGTCCATGAAGCCTACCGTGGTCTTGATGTTGTCGAGCGTGACGGCGTTATACTCCGACATGCGTATCCCGCCCACGGTGCGGTAGCCCTTGATCTGGACTATGCCGGCGGCCTTGGCTTCCTTGATGAACTTCTCCTCGAGCTCGACGCTCGGGAGGCGGAACACCACGTTCATCCACGAGCGGGCGTCGACGTCGACCGGGCAGGTATAGTAGCCCTTGGAACCGTCGATGGCGCCGTAGAGGGTCCTCTGCTTGGCTTCGTTGACCTTGCCCATGCCCTCGAGCCCGCCGTTCCTCTTCAGCCACTTCATCACCAGGTTGAGGATGTAGATGGAGAAGCACGGAGGGGTGTTGAACATCGAGTCCTTGTCGGCGAAGACCTTGTACGACATCATGGTCGGCAGGTCGTCATGGGCCTTGGCGAGGAACTCGTCCTTGATGGCGACGACGGTGACGCCGGAGGGGCCGAGGTTCTTCTGGGCTCCCGCGTAGACCATGCTGTGCTTATTGAACTCGGCCGGGCGGCTGAAGATGTCGCTGGACATGTCGGCGACGAGCGGCTTGCCCTTGGAGTCCGGCGTGTAATGGAACTCCGTGCCGAAGATGGTGTTGTTGCTGGTATAGTGCACGTACTCGGCGGCGGGATTGAGCTTGAGGTCGCCCTGCTTCGGGATGGAGCGGAAGAGCTCGCCCTCGAGCTCCATGTCGGCGGGCCGCGTGATAGTGCCGAAGCGCTTGGCTTCCTTTATCGCCGCCTTCGACCAGTTGCCGGTGTTGATGTAGTCGGCGCTCTTGCCGGGGCCGAGCATGTTCATGGGCAGCATCAGGAACTGGGTGCTGGCCCCGCCGGTGGTGAACAGCACCTTCCACTCGGGGCCCATGCCCGCGAGCTCGCGGAACAGGCTCATCGTCTCCTGGTGCAGGGCGTCGTATTCCTTGCCCCGGTGCGATACTTCCATGACGGAGCAGCCGGTGCCGTTCCAGTCGAGCATCTCGCTCTGGGCCTGCTCCAGTACCTCGACCGGTATGCCGGCGGGGCCGGCGCTGAAATTGATAACTCGTTTCATCGTGTGCTCTCCTTTTTTCCGTGCTTACTTCTTGGCCGCGTAGGCCTTGACCCTGTCGACGATGCAATCGCCCAGGCGCTCGAGGTTCTCGGCCGTGGAGGCCCCGATGTGGGGCGTCAAGAGGGCGTTAGGGGCCGAGGCGAGAGGCGAGCCCTCGGGCGGTTCCTTGTCGTAGACGTCGGTGGCGAAGCCGGCTAGTCGGCCGGAACCGAGGGCCGCGGCGACGTCGGCCTCGACGACCACGGGGCCGCGGCAGGTGTTGATGATGCGGACGCCGGGCTTCATCTTCGCGATGGCCGCGGCGTTGATCATGCCGCGGGTCTCGTCGGTCAGCGGCGTGTGGATCGATATGTAGTCGGACTCGGCGTAGACCCGGTCGAGGCTCATCATCTCCGCGGCGTCGCTCTTCTCGACGTACTTGTCGTACGCGACGACGCGCATGCCGAAGGCCTTGGCGCGGACGGCGAGCTCCCTGGCGATGCGGCCTATGCCTATGAGGCCGAGGGTCTTGCCCATGAGCTCGGTGCGCTCCAGGTCCTTCTTGAGCCACTTGCCCTGCTTCATCGAGACGTCGGCCGCGACGAGGTTGGCGGGCATGGCGGCCATCATCGCGAAGGCCAGCTCGGCCACCGCGACGCTGGAGGCCTCGGGCGTGTTGACCACGGCGATGCCCTTGGACTCGGCGTACGGCACGTCGATGGTATCGACTCCCACGCCGCCGCGGATTACGAACTTGAGCTTGGGCGCGGCGTCTATCATGTCCTTGCCGACCTTCGTCTTGGAGCGGACGATGATTATCTCGGCCTCTCCCACGCGTCCGGCGTCCTGGGTGACCTGGCCGAAGGCCTCGAGGCGTTTAGGTAGATCGGCCTGGAACGCGTCCGCGAGCAGAATAAGCATTGGAAACCTCCTTATTTATACCGTCCGCATCCGAAAACCGTTCCGGTGACGCGAAGGCGCCTCGGCCGAGAGCCGGGCGCTCCGAGGTCGAGACTTCTCCATCATGGATACGCTATGCGGAAGGACGATCGATCAATCTTAACACGGCGAGGCCGATTGTCAAGGCGGGCTCAGTCGCCTAGCGGGACTCCTAGCTCCTCGGCGATGAGGAGCGCCGTAGACTCGAGGTCGGCCCTTCGCCTGAAGGGCACGGAATCGAGCATGTAGCTGTCGCCCGACTTGGTGTCGAGCACCAGCCTGGCCTGCGACCCGTAGGGCATCTTGTCGGCCGGGGGCAACGATCCCTGGTCGAGCCGGCCCTTCGCGAACACGTCTATCCTGAGGCGGGCCACGTCGGAGGCCTTGAAGTCGGGTCCCTTGGCCGCGAACAGGAGCCCCATCCTGCCCGAGCACGCGTCGGCCTCCGCGTCGAAGGTCCAGCGCTCCTGGTAGAGGGCGGCGAGCGCCGCGACGGCGACTATGACGAGGCCGGGCGCGCCGAAGCCGCCCGAGAACGCGGAGGCCGCTACGAGGACGAGCGCGATGGCCCACGAGACTATCCTATACCAGCGCGGGATGCCGTAGACGAGCGCCGAGCCGGAACGGCGTATCGATAAGCGGATTTGCATGGCACGACTATACCCCCCGCCGCCCCGGCCGGGCAAGACCGCCGGCGCGCTTGCATCCGGCGGGAGGCTCGGGCTAGACTCCGGGCGATGAAGCTCCTATCGTGCCTGATCCTCGCCGCCGTAGGCGGCTCCGCGTTCGCCCAGGCTCCCGTCGTGATCCCCCCCGAGGCGGTACGGCGGGGCGAGCCCGCGTTCGCCCTGCTCGCCCCGCTCGGCCCGGGCCGCTCCGCCGGCGACTATAGCGCCGTCGTCAGGTACGCCGACGGTTCCTCGAGCCCCGCCTATACCGGGTTCCGCGCCCCGGCCCCCGCGTCTGACGGCGGGCGGGACGTCGAGGCGGCGGGCCCCTCGGCCGCCTACGCGCCGGTTCGGGCCGCGACCTTCCTCTTCTCGGCGCCTATCGAGGCGGCCCTAGGGGAGGCGTCGATAGTCGTGTTCGACCGGGACGGCCAGGCCGTGTCCGGCGCGCGCTTCACCGTCGCCGACAGGGCCTTCTCCAGGCAGGACCTGCGCCTCGACGCGGCCCTGACGAGCCTTCGCGTCGATCCCGACCCCCGGAAGACCGAGCAGGCGAAACGCTACCAGGCGTTGCTGGCGACCGCCGATCCTTCCGCAGTCTTCCTCGATTCCGGTTTCATGCGGCCGGTGGCCTCGGAACGGCGCACCACGCTCTTCGGGCTCAGGCGGCGCTATCTCTATGCCGACGGCGGGGTCGACGTGACGACGCATAACGGCATCGACTACGGTAGCCCGACCGGTTCCGAGGTCGTAGCGGCAGGCTCCGGCAGGGTCGTCATGGCGGAGGACCGCATCGTGACGGGCAAGACCGTGGTCGTCGAGCATCTGCCCGGGGCCTTCACTATCTATATGCACCTCGATTCTATCGCGGTATCCGAGGGCGACCTCGTGACGAGGGGCGACCCCCTCGGCGCGGTCGGCATGACGGGGCTCGCCACGGGCCCCCATCTGCATTGGGAATTCCGCGTCAGGGGCGTCGCGTGCGACCCGGAGGCCCTCGTCGGCCTTGACAAAATCCCGAGTATCCGTACAATGGTTCCCGCTATCGAGGGGGGGTGATTTTTTATCAGCCAGATTATCGTAGACGACAACGAGCCGCTCGAGAAGGCCATCAAGCGCTTTAAGCGCATGGTCGAGAAAGAGGGCATCATCCGCGAGTGGAAGAAGCGCGAGTTCTTCGAGAAGCCCTCTACCGTGCGTAACCGCAAGGAGAAGGCGATGAAGCGCAAGCTCCTCCGCAAGGCTCGTAAACCCCGCGAGGGCAAGTCCTACTAAGACTATGCCGAATCGGAGCCCCGGTTATCCCGGGGCTCTTTTTTTTCCCTTTTCGAATTTCGCCTGGGGGCTTGCCTCGGCGCTCACGGGGTCGCGGGGTCAGGGAAACAGCACGAGCCTGGCGCCGAGGGCGGCGAGGCCGACGGCGAAGGCCAGGACGAGGCCGGCGAAGCTCCTGGGCCTGGCCCTGACCAGGGTCGCCGCCCGCTTGCCGGGCTTCGAGACGGCCACGAAGAACAGCGCCACGCCCAGGCACGCCCCGAAGCCCGCCTTTGCGAGCTCCGGAGCGGCGTAGAGGGACTTTGACGGCGCCCCCGCTCCGACGCCCAGCATCGTTCCAGTAAAATCCATGATCCTGCCTGCGAAGGCCGCGGTAGCCAGGCAGAGCCCCGCGAGCAGGATCATCGACGCTTTCATGGAGGCCGTGACGCTCATCCTCGGCGGCTCCGCCCCGGCGGGAGCGGCTTCGGCCGTCCGCGCGTCCTTAGGCGCTTCCTTCGCCGGCAGGAAGATCATGGAGAGTTTCAGGAAGGACGCTATGGTGCAGGCGCCCGCCGCGAAGAGGACCCAGTATCGCCACTCGCCCTTGAAGAGGGAGCCGACGAAGCCCTTGCTGGCGTACCCGTTGAACGGCGGCAAGGCGCATATCGACAGCGCCCCGACCGCATAGGCGACGACCGTGATCGAGCGGCGGTCCCCCGCGCGCCTGAGGCTCGCGCCCGCTCCCCGGACCTCGTAGACGTTCCTGCCGCCCGCGGCGTCCGCGGCCGTGCCGACGCTGAGGAACAGGAGCCCCTTGAACAGCGCGTGGAACAGCGCGTGCAGGTAGGCGGCCTGGAGGCCTACCCGGGTTCCCATCCCCCAGGCCGCGACGACGTAGCCTATCTGGCTGATGGAATGGTACGCGAGCAGCCGCTTGGCGTCCTTCTGCGACAGGGCGACGAGGACCGCCGCCAGGGCCGTGACGGCGCCGGCTGCCCCGAGCAGCTCCATAGAGGCGGGGCCGGCGGGCAGGAACTCTAGGAGGCGGCCCAGGGCGAAGAGCGGCGTCTTAATGAGCACCCCCGACAGCACCGCGGAGACCGCGTGGGGAGCCAGCGCGTGCGCGTCGGGAAGCCAGCCGTAGACGGGCATGACGGCTACCCTGATGGCGACGGCGGCGGCGACGCAGGCGGAGGATAGGGACGCGGCCGTTCCGCCGCCGTCGGGGAGGGCGGCCAGGGCGGCCGAGATACCCTCGTAGGAGAGGCTGCCGGTCAGGCGGTAGAAGCCGAAGAGGCCCACGAGGAAGAACACCATCGCCGCGGAGCTGATGGCCAGGTAGCTGAACGCCGCGAGGAAGGCTCCGGGCTTGCCGGAGCTGGCCACGAGCACGTACGACGAGAGGCCGAGCACCTCGAGGCAGACGAAGAGGTTGAACAGGTCGGCGGTAGAGGCCGTGGCGGCCAAGGCCGAGGTCTGGATGAGGAAGATGGCGGTGAACAGCGGCCCCCTGGGGCCCGCCCCCCGGGAATAGAGATAGGCCGCCCCCGCCCCCGCGAACCCGAGGGCGTCGACGAGCCAGGCCAGGCCGTCGAAGCGTAGCGCTATGCCTATCGCGGGGTCCCACCCGGAGACGACGAAGGCGACGCCCCCTCCCGCCGCCCTGGGAAGCAGGACCGCGAGGGCGGCCCACGGCAGGACTAGCCCGACCGCGGCCCCCGCCGCCTCCATGGCCGCCGCGGGCCCCGAGCCCCGGAGCGTCTTCGCGACGAGGGCCATCGCTGCCCCGGCCAGGGGCAGGAAGACGGGGGCGAGAGCGAGGGCGACATCACTCATGGCCGGACAGCCTCTTGAGCTCGTCGACGTCGAGGGTGCCGTAGGCCTTGTAGAGGCGGTAGGCGAGCGCCAGCGCGAGCGCCGAGACGCAGACGCCGACGACTATGGCCGTCAACATCAGCGCCTGGGGCACCGGGTCGACGAAGCTCGCCCCCGGGCCGCCGAGCAGCGGGGCCTCGTCGCCTATGCTCGAGCCTTCCAGCACGAATAGCAGGACGACGGCCGAGTTCATGATCGCCAGGGCGAACGTCTTCTTGACGAGGTTCCTCTTGGCGACGAGGCCGGCGATGCCTATCAGGAACATGCAGAGTACCAGGGCCCGCGCTATCATTCGCTCTCGCCTCCGAGCATCATCACGCACATCAGGGCTACGCCGGAGCCCACCTTGAGGCCAATGGAGACGTTCAAGGCGACGATGTACGATACCGCCGGGACGGATACGCCGACGGCCGAGGCTCCGGCCCGTAACCCCTCGAAGGCGCTTATAGATACTGGGAACGATAGCAGCACTATGGCCGCGAAGGCGGAGGCCTCCATCCTCGACAGCGCCCGCGGGCCGAATACCGTGAGCCTGGGCCCTATCCGCCCTATCCCGCCCGACCGTCTCCCGATGGCTATGAAGATGACCCCGGAAGCTATCACGACGCCGCCTTGGAATCCGCCGCCGGGCGAGGAGTGGCCGTAGAGCATCACGTAGGCGCCGAACAGCAGCACGATGGGAGCGAGCTTGCCGGCGATAGAGTCCATGATCTCCGTATGAAGGCGCCGGCGCTTGTCGGCCGGGCCGCGGTAATCGCCTCGATCCGCGGCGACGCCCGCTTCCTCCCCGTGGAGCGGCGTATCCCGAGCCGCTCCGATCAGCGAAACGGCGCCCGCGAGCGCGGCGAGCAGGACGATCGTCTCGCCGAGCGTATCGAAGGCCCGGTATCCGAGGTATATGGCGCTCACGAGGTTGCTCGCCCCCGTTTCCCCGAGGCCGCGGGCGGCCAGGAGATCGCGCGCGGCCTCGGGCCACGGAACGTCTGGAAGGAGCACCGGCGCTACGACCGCGCACGAGAGGATCGCCACGACGATTCCGGCTAGAGTCCCCGCGATGTCCGCGCGCCTCATCGTCCGTCCTTCCTGTCCGTCTCCCGGATCGCCCAGACGAAGATTATAGTAGATACGCCTGCGCCTACCGCCGCCTCGGTGATCGCGACGTCGGGGGCGCGCAGCATGAAGAACAGCAGGGCCGAGAGGACGCTCGTCGCCGACAGCGCTATCGTGCCGTGCAGGAGATCCTTAGATAGCAGGGCGTAAGCCGATCCGGCGCACGCGAGCGCGATGACGAACTCTATCACGGGCGGCGCTTCCCGCGCTTCCCGCGCTTCTGAGGGCCGGTCGCCGGCTCGAGGCCCGATTTCCAGGCGTACCTCGCGATGATGTGCGTAGCGGTGGGGTTCGATATGAGGAAGAATACCATTATCACCACGACGCGGGCGGCGACGGCGACGGAGGGCGAGAGCGCGAGCGAAGCCAGGAGGATAGTGAATACGGCGGTGGTGCCCGTCAGCGACGAGGCCTGGAGCCGGGTGTACGGGTCGGCGAAGCGGAATACCCCGACGGTCCCGGCTATGGCGAATACCGACGCCGCCGCGCACAGGACCGTCGCCGCGATCTCCCTCGCGAGACCCGCTATTCCCTGCCAGTCGATCATACCGTCGGCTCCTTTCCCTCGCCGCCCTCGTCGCCGGGGGCCTCGTCGCGGTCGTCGCGGTCGTCGCGGTCGTCGTCGGGGGCCTCGGCGCGATCCGGAGCCCCCGCGCGTCCCCGGGCCGCTTCCGCGCGGGCGTCCCTCGTGAACGTCGCGATAGCCAGTATCCCGAGGAAGCCGAAGATATCGTATACGAGCGCGACGTCCAGGTACGCGGCCCTGCCCGCGAGCGCGCCCCGCAAGGCCAGGATCGCCAGGACGAGGGACGATATCGCCGATAGCGCCGTCAGGCGATCGACGCCGGTAGGGCCCGCGACCAGACGTACGAGGAGCGCCGCCGCGCACAGCGCGAAGACCCAGGTCGTCGATTCGGCGGCTATCGCGCTCATACCCATATCCTCTTGATAGCCGCCTCGAGCGTGCCCTTGACCTCGTCGCCGGCGCGGGCCGAGTGCCGCGTCGTCGCGTTGAGCCAATGGACCACGAAATGGTCCTCGTCGAGATCCATGCTGATGGTGCCCGGCGTGAAGGTGATCGCCTCCGCGAGCGCCACGCGCGCGAGGTCCGACCTAAGCCTGGAACGGAAGTGCACGACGCGCGGGTTGACGCGGCCCGTTACCACGGACGCGAGGACCTTGGCGCTCGAGGCGTACATCGCCGCGACGAGCACGAACGGGTACGCGAGCGTGGGCAGGAGCCTCGGGAATATCGAGTTCCTCGCCGCCTCGTGCTCCTCTATGAACGAGTCGTACGAGATAGACGCGATGAGCAGGGAGCAGCATAGCCCGGCGAATATCGCCGCCGGCTCGAGGCTGCCCGAGAAGAGGAGCCAGAGGACGGCGAGCACGGCGAACGTGGCCGCGACCCGTATCAGCTTCCAGAGACTCCTGGGACGCACGCCGGCTAGTCCCTGTCGTAGATGAGCCTGGCGAGGGCCGGCCCGTCCGGAGCCTCCCTCGCGGCCTTCCTGAACTCGGGGTCGTGCAGGGTGCGCGCCAGCTTGGAGAGAAGCTTCAGGTGCCCTCCCGTATCGGATCGCGGGCCTGCTATCATGAATACGAGGTCTACGGGGCCGCCGTCCTCCGCGTCGAAGTCGACCGGTTCCGCGAGCCTGGCGACGGCCATGGTCGTCGCCGCCACGCCCTCCATCAGGGCGTGGGGGATGGCGACGCCTTCTCCTATGCCCGTGGACGAGAGCTTCTCTCG
>Ga0180007_10003035_pt1 | contig 19183 bp, 15 predicted proteins | sample MM_PC_MetaG_FD_121122 | JGI IMG/M metagenome (GOLD analysis project Ga0180007, IMG submission 121122) | Groundwater microbial communities from the Aspo Hard Rock Laboratory (HRL) deep subsurface site, Sweden - MM_PC_MetaG | ecosystem: Environmental > Aquatic > Deep subsurface > Groundwater... | reverse complement strand
TAACCCCACAGGCCCAGGCACCAGATCACGATCCAGAGGGGAAGTCTGAATGCATGCGGAGAAACGGCGACGAGCAGCGCCCCCAGAATCAGCGATATATTTTTTTTATCATCCGTGTTCATACGTTTTTATAAAATGCTTACGCATAAATTCCTGTCGTCAGGCAACTCATTAATATGCTTGGTGTTTGCCATAAGTTTTTGAGAAGCTCCCTCTTTAATTTTCTTTTTCGTGCTTTCAAACTTTCGTGTTTTCGTGATGATATTTTGATTTTTATTTAATCACGAAAGGATATAAGAATTAAATTAGTTAACCTCTCTTTTTATACATGCTCAATGCAATCCATACAGCGCCAAAGCTTTTAAGCAGTTGCGGCGATGCGCATCGCCGCAGTCAGGCTCAATGGTTTTTCCGGGAAGTTTAAGTCCGTAACTTAAATTCAGGTCATGGGCTTTTAAAACCATTCCGCACAGCCGGGACAGCTTGCGCTCCGTATCCGGTTCTTTGAGCGCGCTCCAGTCCAGCATGGCGGAAGCGCCGGCCTGCTCGACGAATAGCTTGGTAAAAAGGCCCTGGCCCCGGGAAAAGGCTTTCCAGGCAATATGCTGCAAAGGGTCGCCGGGTTGATAGGATTTCAGCCCCTGAAAATCTTCCGCGCCGGGGCGGTTTTTATCCGGCTGGCCGTCGGTAGAGTTTCCACCGGGTGCCGTGTCCAGCGGTCCGGAAAGCGGTTTGGGATATACCAGGCATTGAACATCCGGAGAAAGGCTTGACCAGGCGTGGAAAAGCCCGAAAGGGTAATGGGTAAAGATTTGCAGGGTTTTCGGCCGGAAGATTCCCCTTTTTAAGACGGTTAGCGGAATATGAATCCAGTTGTCCGCATCGGCCGTAAGATCTGTCAGTGTTGCTTCTTCCTTTGAAAACGAGAACGCCACGGCCGTACGCGGGGCGTTTGTGGGGCGAATATGCAATTTGAAGACCGCCTGCTCCCCGGCAAACACGGCTTTGGCCGTCACGGCAAAAATTTGAATGCCGTAAAGGTTTCGGTACGTGTGAAAAATCGATATAAAAGCCATGCTGCCCAGCAAAAATGTGAGTAAAAAACCAAGGTTGTTTTTGTAGTTCACCGAGCCCATAAGCAAGGCCAGCAGCACGATAATAAACAGCCAGCCATAGCGGTTCGGAAGAATATAGATCCGTTTGCGGGTTAATGTCAGGGGCAGCGCGGTCAAGGATTTTTTACTCGACCATTTAATGAAAGGGTTGAAGCGAAACCGGTTCATCAAGGGATCGGAACCTCCATAAGCAGGTTTTCCAGCCGGTCGCGGGGGAATTCAGCCAAATTTTCCTGGGAGCGGAGCCGGTGCCCGACGACCCAGGGCAAAACTTTTTGCAAATCCTCGGGCAGTACGTGGTCCCGGCTGAACAGAAAAGCCCGGGATTTGGCCGCCCGTAAAAGCGCCAGACCGGCCCTGGGGGAAAGTCCGGCGAAAAAATGAGGAGAGTTGCGGGTGAAGTCCAAAAGATCCTGAACGTATTCCAGGAGTGCATCTGCGGCATGAACCTGGGTTATCTGTTTCTGGATCGAAAGTACTTCCCCGGGTGCCAGGCAGGGTTCCAGGCTGAAAAGCGCACTTTTGACTTCGCCTTGTCGTAAAAGTTGTTTTTCGGCCTCCCGGTTCGGATAGCCAAGGTTGATTCGCATGAGAAAGCGATCGAGCTGGGATTCAGGCAACGCAAAGGTCCCGAACTGTTCCATTGGATTTTGAGTGGCAATAATAAAGAAGGGTTTCTCCAGGGGACGGGTTTTACCGTCCATGGTAACCTGACGCTCTTCCATGGCTTCCAGCAGGGCGCTTTGGGTTTTGGGGGTTGCCCGGTTTATTTCGTCGGCCAAAAGAACCTGGGTAAATACAGGGCCCGGGTGAAAAACAAAACTGCTGGTTTTACGCTCAAACACCGAAACGCCGATGATATCGCCGGGGAGCATGTCGCTGGTACACTGAATTCTTCTGAAATTCAGGCCCAGGCATCTCGATAAGACCTTGGCCAGTGTCGTTTTGCCGATGCCGGGCATATCTTCGATCAACAGATGGCCTCCGGCGAACAGGCAGGTCAGCGCCAGGCTGATCTGTTTTCTCTTGCCCAATACGACCGTGCTGATCTGGTCGACAATCTGTTTATATTTTAAATGCATGGTTTTTTGTTCCTTACCCGGATTTCTCACAAATATGAAATATCCAGTCTAAAAAGAATGTTAGCAAATAATATAACCCCGATTTGAACGATTGTCGAGCCATTCGGCCTTGAGGCTCACGACAGGGTTGCCGGAAATACTAAAAAACTCAGGATACAGCGTATGCTTTGGAAGTTACAGATCCTATTTAGTTTAACATATTGGTGTAATAATAAATTACAACGTTGCTTGAATTTTTTCATGAAATATTGGGGTTAAATTTTAAGACACAAAGGCGTTGTCGTGAACATCTGTTTAAAAGGTGAGCATACCATGTTGAGGAAGGTTACAGCCAAGAAAAAGGTACGATTGAACTTGGCAAATGATCTCAATGCTTTTTTTTGAGAGAAAGCAACCTTTTAATTTCTTTGTTAAGTTCAGGAAGTTCAAATGGTTTTTCAAATACCTTGTCAGCCTGGGCTTCTATGGCAAAAGTTTCAGGATACGCCCCCCATCCAGTTATGGCAATAACTGGTGTGCCCGGGAATCTTTTTTTAATTTCTAAAATAAGGTAACTCCCACTTATTTTGGGCATAACGAGATCTGTTATTACCAAGTCAAATTCTTGTTGTTCAGTTTCAAGCAATTTCATTCCTTCCAAGCCATCAGAAGCAGTGACAACCTCGTACTTTAAATTACTTAAAAAATCGTAAAGCGCGACAAGAATCTGCCTGTCGTCATCAATTACAAGCAATTTAAATGTCTTGTCTGTTTTATTTAATTCACTATCCAATTTAATTTTTCTCGGTTTTTTATCACAAATTATTGTGTAATATTGTTCTGCTCCGGGCCGATCTTTAATACACGATTCCTTGTCTGAACCGTTTTGTGCTGATCAATTAAGTATATAGCAGATTGCATTCCCAAATCAACACGTTTTGAGGTTTAAATTTTTCATGATACGTCTTGCAGGACAAAAAATGGCCTTGAAAATGATTTTTTGCAACTTCGAGCGGAGTCACGATTCAGTTGGAGATAATGCTGGCCCTGAGAACTACTTCATCCCAAAATAACTTTCCCTGATTCTGCGGGGAAGTTTAGGGTTAAAATTTTCTGTTAAAAAATCCTTTCTTTAAGTTGTCCTTCATAAAATTGTTGGGTTTCTAAATCATTTTGTCTTTCCGCATCTTTTTTCTTTTCCTCGGCTACTCTTAATTTTTCGCTGATGTAATTCTGGATTTCAACGGAATATACATGTGACATTGGTTATCTATCCAAACATTTTATTACAGACTCACCTCAAGATCTCGGGCCGTGTCACGTACTGTATTCTTAAAAATCGACAAATTCAAGACGGCATGCATCATACTTGAATATCCCGGTGCACTAGTCGGTCCCTGGGTTCCTTGGCTGGTTACGCTTTTTTTTGCCTTGGAATCAATCCGTCATCAGCCAGATATTCATGAATCTTCTTGGGGGAAAAATTGATCATGTTCTTCGAGAGTTTGTGGACCCGGTACCCCTGCCGGGTCAGGGTGTCCAGGTTGGGGTACAAAAATCGGCGCATTCGCGCTGATGCCGCCAGTATGACTGTGCGCACCCGTTCGATCCTGGCAAGCTCTTGGATGCGTTCGATAACCCTGACGGCGAAACGGCGTCTCAATTCATCCAGGTGCTGATGCCGTTTGTCGTCATAGCCGTGGACGCTTCCGCCCCGCGGGGCTGTCCCGCGCCCGCGCCCGGTCTTGGAGTCCGTGAACATCTCCTGTGCGTCTCTGATTTCCTGGTTTTCGAGCGCTGCACGGGCTATCAACCTGGGACCGGATTCCAGCTCGGAAAACTCAACCGGCTCGAGGGTGAAAAAACGTGCTAAGGCGCGATTGACCACCACTATCAGATAGTCGCTCATATGCTTCCCTCCTTTTGCACTAAAACCGACATCATAACATGAGGGTTCTCAGGATATCTTCTTTTCCCACGATCCCCACCAGCTTGCCCTCATCCATCACAGGAATGGTGTGAAAATTATTATCTACCATCAGGGCCGCCACCTCCTCGATGTCCGTGTCGGGCTGGATGGTGACCGGATTTTTCGTCATGGCCTGAGCAACGGTGAAAGCAGTGATTTTCTGAACCTGCTTTTCGATTTGTTTCATAGAGGTCATGGGAATTAATCCATCCAGAAATGTGAAAAAAGAAGGGATGGGAAGTTTTTTCTGTTGCGCAATCAGGTCACTCTGGCAAAGAATTCCCACTAGTTTCCCCGTTTTATCCATCACGGGGACGCCATTGATACGGTTTTCCAGAAGAAGCTTTGTTGCATGGACAATCTCCGTCTCGGGCGAGACTGTGATTAGCTCTCTGGTCATTATATCTTTTACTTTGAGCATGGCATTACCGTCGATTGTTTATGGAAGGCCTCCAAGGTCAAGGAGTGTAAGGAAAGAATCCTGGCCCAGAGGACCAGGTTTTCAAGATCAAAATAAATTTTATGGCCATCTTTCTTGAATATAGCATAGATCAACCTAAAAAGCGAATCTATCAAAAAATATCCGGTTAAGTGAAGAGAAGCATCCGTAATTTGAAAAATCGAGTTTTTATAAAATAATGCCCTGTCCATTTTTGGCATAACTTGCCATGCACTCAGGGAATCAATGGATTGAATTTATAGAAGATATATCATGAGTATCTCAGGATTTCAAGGACTCAATATTCTCACTCTTATAAGCCGTTATCCGGGGTCCGAACGCTTGATGCACGCATCCAAGATCCACCGTTAAAAAATAACCGTATAATTAGCTTGCTTTTTTTCAAAAAGATACTATCATTCAGACAATCAATAAAGGCCCGTTCTTAATTGACGGGCCGGTTTCGTTCTGAAGGAAAGATCCATTTATCAAAGCGGCAACCTGAAGTTTGGAACTATGAGAATTTTTTGAAAGGAGGTTGTCACTATGACTACTGGAACTGTAAAATGGTTTAATAGCAGCAAAGGCTTTGGCTTCATTGAACAGGAAGATGGCCCGGATGTATTTGTTCATCATTCAGGGATCAATGCAAGCGGGTTCAAGTCTCTTAATGAAGGCGACCGAGTTACTTTTGATATTCAGCAGGGACCCAAAGGTCCGTCTGCTGTAAATGTCACTGAGCTTTAGATTGTTATTTCCAAATTAAAAAAGGGGCATTCCATCTAATTTCATTTAAGGGGATGCCCTTTTTATTTTGATAAAAGGTCAGGTTGTAAATAAACCCGTCTTAATTAAAAAAGCCCCAGCGTTTTGGCCAATTCCTTGTACGGCTTGGGAAATTCCGGTTCGAAGTTTTGATAGAATGTTACCGGATAACGTGCGCCGATGGTTTTACCAGCCGTTTTCAGACCATCGACCAGTTCTTCCAAAAGGTGACCCGGAATCGCAAAAACCATTTCATCGTCCTGGGTCATGGAAAAGATGCGGTCCCCCATGCCCGGGATCGCGATGCGGGGCGCTCTGGTTTTATATGGCGCGACCAGATATTCGCTGCATTCCACTTTGCCCCCGAAGTTTCCGGCGATTCGCCGGTTGACCTTAAAAACCAGGGCCTGGACCAGGCGCATCACTTGGGCCGGGTTGCCGTAAAAGACGATCGTATCCGGTTCGTATAGACCCTTTTGCAGCGGCGCCATGGCAATGGCTTTACATTCATCGTTTTCCAGGCGGGCCATGGATTTAACCTCTGCAATGCCTGTCGCTTCATCCTTGGAAAAGTCCACTTCGCAAAAGAGCTTGCCGAGGGTTTCGACCGGGTCGGCCGCCCCGCTAAAGCCAAAGGCAATCATAGCCGGCACACAAATCAGGTCTTCCCGGGTAAGTCCCACGGTCCAGCCGTAAATCCGGGCCATGGTTACCCCCTGGCAAATGGTGACCCGTTTTCCCAGAACCACCGAGGGTTGACGGGTCTTGGCCGGCAATTCGGCCTTGTCCGTTAAAAACTTAACCGCCAACGGAAAAGTTTTGAGCCGCAGCTCGTTTCGAATGAATTCTGCTGCTTCCTGAAAATGGTGATGTGTCATGATCTGCCTCCGTCATTTCGGTTCTAGGTTCAGGGTTCAAGGTTATAATGGCTTGATATAGCTTAATATTACAAATTAATACCGGGGTTGCTCTAATTCTCCCGCTGGGTGAAAATTACTTGCCGCCTTTATTGAGGCGTAACCCTTTTAGGTTGAGCCTGTTAGGGCTCATAAACCCAGAACCCCTGGCCCAGACCTGATTTCAAGAACTAATATCCAAGGCATGTATTATTAATAACAGCGGGGTTATCTCCTTGATATCGGTCGCCGCGCCAGGGCGGGCTTTAACGTTGAACCGCTCAACCTATTATAAAAACAAACCGTTTTCCCGTTTTATCCGCTCAATGGTATCGAGATCCGGCCGAAATAAAATCAGGGGTTCCGGGGCGGGCGGCAACCGATGGCTTTCGTAAAACGGTTCTTTAAATTCACCCCAACCTAAAATTCCCGAGTTCCAAATTTGCACCTCGGTTTTGATGCCGATTCCCGGAACGTGGTGAAACGTGTTTTTCAGCATTTTTCAGGAACCGTTTTCCAGGATATACTTCAACTTTTTCAGGTCATTTTCCAATTGACGCAAGGCTTTGCGAACAACCACGGATTTTAATAATTTAAAGAAACCAAGGTCCACTTCACCGGAAGTTGTGAACCTTGTGCCGCTCTCCACCGGTTCGAAAGTAAAGCGGGTTTCGCCGGTGATGACCCCGGAGATAATATTGTAAGAACAATGCCGGTCCGGTTCATATTCTTTTATAAACCCTTCGGTTTCTATCCGGCGACCCAGAAACTTATTCACACAACGATAGGTCGCCCCCAATCCAAAGGGCCCTTTTGAGGTTTGCCTGGCCTCTAAAATATCGGTTTGCCATTGGGTATTATTGTCGAGATTTGTCGCAAATCCAAAAACCTTTTCAACCGGTTTGCGGATAATTATACTGGATTCAAATTTTGTCATTTAAATGTCCTGGTGAAAAATAAAAAATTAATCGCTATAATAAAGCCAATATAATATATTTTCGCAACCAATTTTTGCAATCCCGATGGGGGGAAATTTTTCTCTTTTATTTATTAATGAATTCGTAAAAAGTCAAAAAACGACTTTTTACGAATTCATCTGTTATTGGTCTTTATTAGTTTTCAAAAGCCGATGATAGGCCGCGGTGAGCTTTACAAAACTTTCATGTTCGCCGCCCGTATCCGGGTGATGTTTCTGGGCCAGGCGCCGGTATAACCGGGCCAGGCCGCGTTGGGTCATATGTTTAAGCGTCTCTTTTTTTAAGCCGAAAATAGTATTGGCCTCATCGAGACTGACGGTCTCTTTAGGTTGCGGCGACCTGTAAAAGCGATGACGGTTCATAAAATCTTTAACATAGTCATCCAGAAATGTGCTGTAACCAAAATCGTTATCAAAAAACATTATTACATACCGGATCAGGTATTCGTGTAACGTCTCGAGGGGAAGTTTTCCGCCCCAGAACACCCGGTTTTGATTCAAAAGACAAATTTCCTCGATAAAATGCCGGTCAACCTTGTTTTGATCCAGTCCCTCGGGTAGTTTTTTGGCAATCATTTCCTTAAAAAAGCGCTGTAAATCAAAAATAACGTAAATATATTTTTTCAATTCGGCAGGCTTGAGTAAATGTTCCATTACCATGAAATTCTGTTCGATCTCATCCCGCGATTTTCCTACCAGCCCCTTTAAAAGTTTTGCCGGAATCCGGCCGATATATCCCTGGTCCGTTATACCGAATCTCAAATAGTGGATGCGGCGCTTGTCGAAAATATGTACACTGTTTTGAATTGCGGCCGCCCGTTCGGGACCTAACTTTTCCGATGGGCCTCGCTTGCGGTCGCGATGGCGAAATGTTTCGATGTTCCTTTTTATCTCCGGATCCAGAAACGGCCAGAAAATATCATCGAGTTCTTCCGCAACGGGTGTTACGTCCAGCTTCTGTAGCTGGTCCTCGATAATGTTATCGAAATAGTAGGCGTTCCCGCCCGGATAAACAATATACCGTGACGGATCGTTACCCAGATCGAAAAGATCCCGGCTTAGAAATCCACCCTCGCTTTTATAAGATTCCCGGATAACGTAGTTAATTTTGCCTTTAATTCGGAGTTTAGCAAGGTACATACGACCGAAACCTAAGTTGATCAATTTCTGTCACTATTTGAACCGCTTAATTTAGCTTAAAATAATTTCAATTGAGCCTGTCTTTCCTTTTTTGGCTTTACCGGCAGCGATGCTGCATGGGTTATCAATCTTTTTTCGATTTCATCGACAAATACAGATATATTACGCTTTTGGGTATTGCCGTATATTCTTCGCCGGTTGGCATAGGTCAGATAAAGCTGCTCTTTGGCACGGGTCATGGCAACATAAAATAGCCGCCGTTCTTCATCAATATCAGGTTTATGATCTTCTGTTTTTTGAAAGGGAAGATATCCGGATTCACACCCGACGACAAAAACTATCGGAAATTCGAGACCTTTGGCAGCATGCATGGTCATTAACACCACCTTTTCAGACCGAGGTTCATAGATATCGGTATCGGTCTGCAAGGCTGCCGTGGCAAAAAAATCAGCTATATTTTCTTGAAATGTCCGTGAAATGTCGATCAGTAAACTATAGGCTTTCTCGGCCTCCGGGTCTTTAGGTATTATTTCGGACAGCCAGGTGTTCTCCGTCAAAAACAACAGTTTTTTCTCTGTTGACAGCCCTTTGATTTGCCGTTCAATATTTTCGAGGATATTTAAAAAATCATTCACCTTTGCCTGCCGGGCGGTCGTCATATCTTCGATGGGAAACCGCCGGGCATTTTTCAGGGCCGAAGCGAGCGTAAACCGGTTTTGGTAACCCCAGTGTTTCAGAATTTGAACGAGCTGCCGGCTGATACCAGGCACCGTTAATTTCCGTATTCGCTCAAGATCCATATAACAGCCCGAACCCTCTAAAATTTTTAACAGAGAAATCAGTTCCGAAATACCTTTGGCATTGAAAATCGTCTCTCGATTTACGATCTGATATGGAATTCCCGCAGTATCAAACACATCGGAAAATATGCGGCCCTGACCGGCCGTACGATACAGTATCGCAAAATCCGAAAAACTCCGGTTAAACGACGGGCCATTATCGCGAATATTTCCGAAATCAATTGAATGAAATCCTGTACCGCCGATCAACTGCTCAATGGCTTTGCCAACGGCAACCGCTTCAGCTTTTTCGGATGCGGTTTCAAAAATATTTATGGTTCTGGCACCCCCTATCTGGGAAAAAATACGGGATCCGGAAGCATCTTTGTTTTGGTTACGGATTACCTGATACGAGGCATCGAGGATGGTCTGGGTCGAGCGGTAGTTGCGGGTAAGGTAAATAATTTCAGCGTCAGGGTAGTCTTTTTTAAAATATTTAAAATATTTGATGTTCGAACCTCTAAATCCGTAGATGGACTGGTCCGGGTCTCCGATTACACAAATATTTTGCCTTTTTACGCCGGGAGGCGCTAAAGCCTGTATGATGCGGTATTGCCCCTGATTCAGATCCTGATATTCATCAACAAAAACAAATTTATAAAGGTCTCGATATTTTTGTATAAATGTGCCCTCTTTTTCAAAAAGAAGCACGGTTTTCATGACCAAATCTTCATAATCGCAAAGATTCTGAATGGATAACAAATTTTGATAGGATTGATATACCGCTGCAAAAATCTGTTTTTCTGAATCGGAAAAATCGTCGGCTACTTTATGGAACCCAAGTATCTGTTGTTTGGCAGATATAATCCAATCGAAATGTTTTTGGTATATTTCGGAAACATTTATATGCTTTTGATATACATGTTTAATGGCATCTGAAATTAAAATTTTGCGATCCGAATCGTCGATGACCGTGCAGGATTTTTTTTGATAATCGTTTAAAAGTTTAAAACACAGACCGTGAAAGGTATTCACAAAAGGAAGCGGGCTTAAATTACCTATAATTTGACGAAGTCTGTGCCGCATTTCCTGGGCCGCTTTATTGGTAAAGGTGACGGCCAAAATATTTTGCGGCGAAATTCCTTTTGCGGTAATTAAATAAGCAATTCGGCAGGTCAGGGTATGGGTCTTTCCGGTTCCCGGCCCAGCGACAATTATCAACGGGCCGCCGGTATATTCAACGGCCCGTTTTTGTTCCGGATTCAAGTTCTGGTATGGGTATATGGGTTTTTCTGTTTTATGCGTCGCTTGTTGATGAGAAAAAGTGATTTGTTTTTCAGATATTACGGTTGTATTTTCGGTCTGCCATTTATCCGCGGCCGGTTTTAAACAAGCCTTTTTTTCGATTTTTGTTTTTTTTGGGGGGTCAACATCTATTACCGGCAAAATAAAAAGTTTTTTTTGACCGAGTAATTTTTCTCGCTCTTGAGGATTAAAAATTTTTATAGTTCCGAATTCCCCATCATATCCGGGTAAAATAATAATTTCATTATTACGCATTCTCATGATTGCTTCAGGCAGTAAAGGAATACCGGCCGTTTCAAGGGTTTCAGTTTTCAAGGCGCTTAAAATCTTAATTTCGGGCCCCAGTTTTTCAAGTAATTCACTATATTTATTCATAATTTTTTTGCTTCCCGAACCGACTTTAAAAATTTCGGATAATATTTCCGTTAAAGGCACAATATTTTGATACGGATGATATTTTTCGGGTTTGACACCTTCCGGTCGATCGGCCAATTCCTCGACTCTATATAAAACGCCCAAGGTCAACGGCCTTTCGCAAACAGGACATTTACCGTCTTGTAAACGGGTTTTTTCCGGCCTGAATCTAACATTACATTTACGATGTCCGTCGAGATGATATTTGCCTTCTTCCGGATAAAATTCCAGGGTTCCCAGAAATTTTTCAGGATTACCGGTTTTTAGGGCGGATTTTATGGAATCATAAGAAAGTTCGGTATTAAAAATATTCGCTTCTCTTCCCAATTTTAAAGGCGAATGGGCATCTGAATTGGATACCAGGGTCAGGCCGTCGAGTGCGGAAATCCGCCAATTCATGGCCGGATCGGATGAAAGACCGGTCTCAACGGCAAAAATATGGGAACTCAGGTCCCCAAAACATTCCTCAATAGAATCAAATCCTGATTTAGATCCTAACAATGAAAACCACGGGGTCCAGATATGGGCCGGTATTAAAAACGCCCGGCCCGAAATTTCTATCATAATTTCAAGAAGCTTTCTGGCATCCAGGCCGAGAATCGGCCGGCCATCCGACTTTAAATTTCCGATTTTATCCAATCTTTTATTAAAATTTTCGGCGACTTCAAAATCAGGGGCAAATACAAGATTATGATTTTTTCGAGTTCTATTATCTTTTTTGTAAATATTGCTGATTTCCGATACAAGTATAAACCGCACCGGACCGCGACACGACCGGGGAACCTTTTTCTCGCAGTGTTTTGCAATATCATCCCGCAATTTAAAAAGACCTTCTTCAGCCGGTATCAGTTTTTCCTTAATTTCGGAAAACCACCCCGGATGCGTAAAATCACCGGTCCCAACAACCGTTATTCCTTTTAATTGGGCAGCCATATGTATATTCTCAAGATTAAGATTTTTGGCCGTTGCCCGTGAAAAATAGGAATGTATATGTAAATCGGCAATAAATTTCATGTTTTTATAATATAAACTGATCGGTTATAGGTTCAGGGTTCCAGGTTCAAAGGTTATAATATCTTGACATTACTTAATGTTAAAAATCTATGCTATGATTGGACTCTTTCACCCACTGGGTAAAAATTACTTGCCGCCTTGATTGAGGCGTAATCCTTTTGGATTGAGCCTATTGGGGCTCATAAACCCAGAACCTTGAACCGCTCAACATAGGTATAACATACCCTCTTTTTTTTATACATCAAAAGCAAAAACTACTTGTAACTCTTAAATAATCATTATATATATTACAATATAAAATTTAAAATACAATATATGGTATATTTATTAATTAAGCGGTTTTATTCCGAACAATTTCTTGATGATTTTTTTTCAATAACTCGCGACTTATGAACAAAATTTTTTATTCTATTTAAAAAGCCCTGCTTTTGATAATGTTATCATATTGTTTATCAGTAGAAATAATTCTTATATCTTCTTTAAATTTAATAAGTTAAAAAGTTGTTATACTTATCAACAACCATTGATATATATATTATAGTACTTATATTCTAATATTAATAAAATAAGGTGTTGATTATGAAATTTAAAATCAAAAAAGAAGCTATTTTGGATGTTCTTGCAAAGGTTCAGGGTATAACCGGTCGGAAAAGCAATTTAGCCATTACCGCCAACGTATTATTAAAAACAACTAATTACGGTATTATGCTTATAGTAACGGACCTCGAAACCGGATTTGAAGGATTATATCCGGCAACGATTGAAACTGAAGGTGCCATTGTTATTAATGCCAGAAAATTATATGAAATTGTAAGGGAATTTCCCAGCGATGAAATAAGTATTCAAGAAATTGACAACCATTGGATCAAAATTGGTAACCGTCAAGTCGAATATAATATCGTGGGTATGAATCCGGACGATTTTCCGGATACACCCCACATAGCGGAAGTCGATTTTTTTGAAATTAATTCCGCCGTATTTAAAAAAATGACTGATAAAGCAATTATTGTTACAGGAGCGGCGGATGAAAAAAGAGCGCATATTACCGGTGTTTATTTTGAAACGATAACGCAGGATGATAAAAAATTATTCCGCATGGTTTCAACCGACGGTAATCGGCTTTCAAAAGTCGACTGTATTTACGATAAGGATTCCGACTTTCCGGCCGGACCCGGTATTCTTATTCCTAAAAAAGGACTTCATGAAACGATAAAATTTTTAGAGCCGGAAGGTACGGTTAAGATTGGTTTTAAAAATAATAATTTTATAATCAAAAAAGATTCGGAGACGATTATTATTCGCCTGTTAGAAGGTGATTTTCCAGAATATGCCGATATCATAAAAAAAGCAGATGGAAATGTAATTCCGTTGGACCGACAATTATTTTTAATGATGCTCAAAAGAATGTCCATATTATCATCCGAGGAATATAAGGGCGTCATATTTAAATTAGAAAATGATAAATTGGTGATCACTACTACCAATCCCGATATTGGAGAATCCAAAGAAGAAATGGAAATTGATTATAAAGGCGCTCTGATTGAAGTGGCGTTTAATCCCAGATTTTTTATCGAAACCCTTAACGCTATAGGGCAAGATACCGTAAATATGAATATAATTGATGAAGAAAAACCATGTATCATTCACGGAGAAAATGATGATACCTATTTAAGTGTTATTATGCCGATGAGAATATGAACCCTATAAACAATACGTATAGTGCTGATAATATTAAAGTACTCGAAGGCCTTGAAGCCGTCAGAAAAAGGCCTTCGATGTATATTGGAAACATTGATATCGAAGGATTGCATCATCTGGTTTATGAGGTTGTCGATAACAGTATCGATGAAGCCATGGCCGGATACTGCGATAATATAAAAGTTGTTATTCATACGGATAACAGTGTCAGTGTTACGGATAATGGACGGGGAATTCCCGTAGGTATACAAAAAAGCCAAAATGTACCCGCCGTCGAAGTCGTTATGACCAAACTGCATGCCGGAGGGAAATTTGATGATCATTCCTATAAAGTTTCCGGAGGACTTCACGGCGTAGGTGTTTCAGTAGTGAATGCCCTTTCAAGTCTTTTGGAAGTCGAAGTATATACCGAAGGAAATATTTATTATCAGTCTTTTGAAAAGGGTATTAAAACCTGTGAGTTAAAAATAATCGGAAAGACCCCAAAACGCGGAACCAAAATTCATTTTTATCCGGATACGGAAATATTAAATACCGACAATTTCACTTATGATATATTAATTCGCCGTTTACGGGAATTGGCCTTTTTAAATAAAGGCGTAAAAATATCGATTGAAGACGAGCGTTCGGATCAAAGAGATATTTTTCTTTATGAAGGCGGTATTGTTTCTTTTGTGGAATATCTTAACCGGAGACATATGGCGCTGCATAAACCAATTTTTATCCACGGTGTCAGAAATGATGTTTATATCGAAGCCGCGATACAGTATAATAGCACGTTTATAGAAAAAATATTTTCGTTTGCCAATAATATTAATACGATGGAAGGTGGATCACACCTTATTGGATTTAAAGCCGGCCTGACCCGCACCATCAATCAATATGCGGCCAATGGAAATATACCTAAAAATTTACAGGTAAAATTCAGTGGTGATGATATACGGGAAGGATTAACTTCGATCATAAGTGTCCGCATAAAATCCCCCCAATTTGAGGGTCAGACTAAAACCAAGCTGGGTAATAGTGAAGTAAAAGGTTTAGTCGAATCTTTAGTCAATGAAAAATTAAGTATTTTTCTGGAAGAAAATCCTTCAATTGCCAAAAAAATTCTGGCCAAAGCCGTGGATGCTTCCCGGGCAAGAGATGCAGCCAAACGTGCCAGGGATCTCGCCCGAAAACAGGGTTCGTTAATTGACAGCAGCCTTCCCGGAAAACTGGCGGAATGTCAGTTTTCAGATCCCTCTCTTCGGGAACTGTTTTTGGTTGAGGGTGATTCCGCAGGGGGTAGTGCAAAACAAGGACGGGATAGAAAATTTCAGGCAATATTACCGTTGAAAGGTAAAATATTGAATGTTGAGAAAGCCCGTATTGAAAAAATACTGCGCAGTGAGGAAATTAAAAATATTATTACGGTATTAGGCACCGGTGTCGGAGATGAAGAATATAATATTGATAAAATAAGGTATCATAAAACCGTTATTATGACCGATGCCGATGTGGACGGTTCCCATATACGGACGCTTTTACTCACCTTTTTTTACCGGCACATGCCGGAAATGATCGAAAAAGGTTATCTGTATATTGCCCAGCCGCCTTTGTATAAAGTCGGTAAGGGTAAAAACGAGATGTATCTTAAAGATGACAGGGAGTTAAGTGATTATGTCTTGAAACGGGTATGTGGTCAAAAAAGTGTTAAAATCCTGAAAGATGATTTTATATTATCCGATCACAATCTGTATCGCTTTATAGGAGATCTTTCAGAATATTTAACAGTGGTCAAAAAACTGGAAAATCGCGGAATTAAAGCAAAACTTATAGAATTATTGATTAAAGAAGGGGTTGAAAATAAAGATTTTCTTCAGGACCAACCCAAAATGATGAATTTGAAGGAATCTCTGATTCAAAACGGTTTTCAGGTTGGTGATCTTGTCTGGAACCCGGAACGCAGCGTTTTTAATTTAATGGTAACTTCTATTCGTTCGCAAGCGGAAAATGGATTATATAACACACCGGAAAAGCACGTAAAACCGGTAAAAATAGGAAGAGGGCTAATATATTCAAAAGATTTTCAAGAATGTCTGATTCTGGGTCAAAATATATTAAAATATAACACCCCACCGTTTGTTGTATTTTCGAATAACAATGAATCCGATTCTGTTAAAATCGAAAACAAAAAAGACCTGCTAGCGCATCTTATTGAAGAAGGAAAAAAAGGTATCGGTATTCAGCGATACAAAGGTCTCGGTGAAATGAATCCCAGCCAATTATGGGAAACAACCATGAATCCGGAAAAGCGAACCCTGCTTAAGGTTAAAGTCGAAGATGTTGTTGAAGCAGATGAAATTTTTACGATTCTAATGGGTGAGGACGTAGAACCCCGCCGGGATTTTATTCAAAATAATGCCCTAGAGGTTAGTGTGCTGGACATTTAATATGATATATATACACAAAATTCAGGCTAGAGATTTACCGGATTTATGGTTTCAGGCGGTTTACGATATTCTGGACCACGGCCGCAGATTTATCATCGATCGCGGCAGCTATGCCGGCCAGACCCGCCTGGAATATGATTATTTTTGCGGACACGTCATCCACCCGTATACCGAACCGCTCATTCCGGATATTCCGCCGGCCTGCGGTATTCCGAATCCTGTTGAAGAAGCTTATATCTATGGCGGTAAAGGTTATGAAAGATCGTATATCGAATATTTGATGACCGGCCGCAAAGAAGCCGGAGAATCATATACATATGGCGAGCGGCTCTCGCGAGCGCCGATTACCGGGGATAAACTGGCCTGGTGGGAAAAAGAAAACACTGAAATTGTTGATAAAAGAGATGTCGATGGTAAAGCGGTTTTTGAAGAAGACGGCCGGCTTTATTTAAATCAGATCGAGTGGGTAATTCAGACTTATAAACAATATGGCAGCCGCAACAACCAGATGGTACTCCAGGTCGCGCATCCGTCTGACCTGACGTTGCTGGATCCGCCGTGTTTGCGGTCCATCGACACCCGAATACAGGACGACACCTTACATTTTTACGTATATTTCCGTTCCTGGGATTTGTGGGGCGGATTACCCGCAAATTTAGCCGCCATTCAGAACCTTAAAAGCTACATGGCCGCAGAAATCGGCGTCAAAGACGGCGAAATGATCGTCGAAAGCAAGGGCCTGCACCTGTACGGCTATGCCGAAGACCTGGCCAAGCTCAGGTGCCTGAAAGAATAAAATCGTTGTACGATTATATTAAAAGTCAATACTATTGGGCGTCCTGGGAAACGGTATCACATCCCGGATATTTTTAACCCCGGTCACCAGCATCAGAAAGCGTTCAAACCCCAGGCCGAAACCGCTGTGTTCAACACTGCCGAAGCGGCGCGAATCGAGATACCACCAGTAAGCATCTTTGGGCAGCTCCATTTCATCCATCCGCTGTTCGAGTATTTCCAGGCGTTCTTCACGCTGACTGCCTCCGATAATTTCACCGACCCCCGGCACCAGGACATCCATGGCTGCTACGGTCTTGTCGTCGTCATTCAAGCGCATATAAAACGGTTTGATATTCTTGGGATAATTATAAACCACCACCGGTTTTTTAAAATGCTGTTCGGATAAAAATCGTTCGTGTTCGGTCTGGAGGTCGCTTCCGAAAGCAACGTCGTATTCAAATTTTTGACCGGATTTTGTCAATATATCCAGGGCGGCCTCATAAGGGAGCCTTATAAAATCAGATGAAACAATATTGTCTAAGGTCGACATCAGATTTTTATCAACAAATCTGGCAAACAAACCCAGGTCTTCCTTGCACTCATCCATAATAAAAGCGGTCAGATATTTAACAAACGCTTCGGCAAGGTCGATATCACCGTCAAGATCGCAGAACGCCATCTCGGGTTCCACCATCCAGAACTCGGCTGCATGCCGGCTGGTGTGGGAATTTTCGGCTCGAAATGTGGGTCCGAAAGTGTAAACATCTCCCAGAGACAGCGCAAACATTTCAGCCGACAACTGTCCGGAGACCGTCAAGTTTGCTTCGGTACCAAAAAAATCACGGGAAAAATCAATTTTTCCGTCTTTTAACGGCGGATTGTCATGCGCCAGGGTCGTGACCCGGAAAAGCTCTCCGGCACCCTCACAATCCGAAGCGGTGATGATCGGTGTGTGGATATATTTAAAACCCCGGTCTCTGAAAAACTTGTGGATGGCAAAAGACAATTCTGACCGCATACGAAAAACAGCGCCGTACTTGTTGGTTCTGGGCCTTAAATGGGCGATGGTCCTTAAAAACTCATCGGTGTGGCGTTTTTTCTGTAAAGGATAGGTGTCTGGTGTTTGGCCTATGACTTCAATCTGGTCCGCGATAAGCTCCCAGGGCTGGCCGGGTCCTTGCGATTCTACCAGTTTGCCGATGACGGCCACGGCTGACCCGGTCGAAAGCCTGGCAATCGATTCATAGTTGTTTAACGCCTGGTCGGCGATAACCTGTAAATTTTTAAGACACGAACCGTCGTTTAGTTCTATAAAGGAAAAACCTTTTGAATCCCGCCGGGTTCGAACCCAACCCTTGGCCAGAACCGCGTCCATAGCGGTTTTTGAACGTAGAAGATCCAATATTTTCGTCCGTTTCATAAACATCACCCGTTAAGTTAAGAATCCAGTTTAATTTTGTTTTTCGTGCTTTCGTGCTTTCGAACTTTCGTGTTTTCGTGATGATATTTTGTTTCCAAAAAGATACTACAATTTTGCACTGATATTGTAAAGCTGGTTGCCGCGCTGCAATAGAATGACCACGGATGCTTTGTTGCGATATTTAATGATGGCCTTCTTAAAATCATCGATATTTTTTATGGTTATCTCATCAATTTGGCGAATAACATCTCCCGGAACGACGCCAATATGCGCCAGATATGATTGCCGGAGCATCCCGGTAATCAGCACGCCCTGATCGGCTAGGATTCGATATTTATAACGCTTTTCCCGGGAAAGCTTTTCAACGGTAACACCTAAAAGCCTGTAACCCAGGTCCAGCGCCAATTCTTCAGGAAATACAGCCGCCTGAACCGAAACCGTTTGTGTTTTACCCTCGCGCCGCAGGTTGATATTAATGGTTTGGCCGGCCGTGTAATTTTTCATGGTCGCCTGATAATCTTCGGCCGAATCAATCTTGTTTTTTCCGACGGAAAGGATGATGTCCCCTTCCTGGAGGCCGGCCTTGCGGGCAGGGCCGATATTTTCGAGATGGGTAATCAAAACCCCCCCCGTATCGGTTATTTTCAGGTACTGGGCGAGCCGTTGATCCATATTCTGAACCTCAACTCCGATCCATGCTTGTATGACCTCACCATATTTGATAAGATCGGATACGATTCGTTTGGCCGTGTTGATGGGGATGGCAAAACCGATACCCTGGGCTTTGCTATAGATCGCGGTGTTTATTCCGATGAGTTCACCGTTGATATTCAACAGCGGTCCGCCGCTGTTGCCGGGATTGATCGAAGCATCGGTCTGAATAAAGTTGTGAAAGACCATATCTTCGGCGCGGATGCTGCGGTTGACGGCACTGATGACGCCGGTGGTTACGGTGTTGGAAAAGCCGAAGGGATTACCGATGG